>Ga0315547_1000376_pt1 | contig 46301 bp, 41 predicted proteins | sample SalMarSW160240MG_2_FD_202542 | JGI IMG/M metagenome (GOLD analysis project Ga0315547, IMG submission 202542) | Salt marsh sediment microbial communities from the Plum Island Ecosystem LTER, Massachusetts, United States - Salt Marsh Sediment SW1601-240 ...
ATAAAATATTCTTCCTGTTTTTCTGCCGGCACTTTAAACTCTTCCGAAGCCATAACTTCAAAGGTCCATTTTATGTTAGTCAAAGGAGAACGCAATTGATGAGAAACAATATTAATAAATTCTGATTTCATCCGAGAAGCCTCGGCTAATCTTTCAAAGCTACGAGTTATAACAAATGAAATAATAAACAGAATTGAGGCAACAATCAAGACAATAAAGATTACTGTTTCCGGGTTAAGTATATAACGAGCTCCAACTAGGTAAGAAATAATTGAAGCCAAAATAATAAAAACTCCCATCACGACAAAAAGAAACTGGGGACACTGCCAAACAGAAAGCCCATAACGTTTACATTGACCAATAATATTTAATTGAGTACCGATCTTCTTAAACATATTAATATATTATATCATTATATCATAAATCAACAAAGATTGACCACAATGGAAAACTTTGCTATATTTAATAAAGCATAAACGGAGAGTAGTGTAATGGCAGCACAAGTCCTTTGGGAGGATTTATTCCGGGTTCGAATCCCGGCTCTCCGACAGTAAAATTGAAGCGGGTGTCGTATAACGGCATTACCCGACTTTTCCAAAGTCGTGACAGGGGTTCGACTCCCCTCACCCGCTCCTTTATGCCGAATTTCAATCAAACCATCAACTCGCCCACTACGAAGCGCATCATTAGTATTATTGTGTTTTCATTTCTAACGACATTTATTATTGCACGCGCTTTCGTTTATTTGGTGCTCAGGCACTGGATGCCAAATTTTTTTCTTACTATTAATGGAGTGCATATTCATCATTTCGCTTATGGAGTGGTAATTTTGGCGACGGTCGGGCTTTATCTGATTTTAAAAAGGCCTTCAACAAACTCCCGTGCGTTTTTGTGGAGCGTTCTATTTTATGGCATCGGCCTGGGCCTCACTTTTGACGAATTCGGCATGTGGATTCATTTGAAGGACGACTATTGGATACGTCATAGCTACGATGCAGTGATAATCGTCGTCCTGCTTCTATTCAATATCGCTTATTACAAATCCCTGTGGCAGATTTTGACCTTGAAACGGTTAAGAGAAAATTTAAAAAACAATCATCTATAAACAAAAGTCCCCTGCCAAGGCGGGGGACTTTTGTTAACTACCGGGCGTATTCCACTACTCTCTTTTCTCTAATTACAGTTACTTTTATTTCACCAGGATATTTTAATTCTTCTTGTATTCTGCTGCTGACTTCTTGAGCTAATCTCTTTGCTCCTAAATCATCTATCTCTTCCGGTTTAACAAAAATTCGTATTTCTCTGCCTGCTTGAATAGCGTAGGCCTTAGTAACTCCTGGAAAAGAAGTCGCAATACCTTCAAGTTCTCCTAATCTCTTAAGATAGTTTTCCAAAGTATCTTTTCTTGCTCCGGGTCTAGCGCCTGAGATTTGGTCAGCTGTTTGGACTAAAATTGCTTCCAAGGTCTCGGCTGGATATTCCTCATGATGCGACTTCATAGCAGTAATCACTTCTTTCTCTACTCCAAACTTCTCTAAAATCTTTATTCCAATATCAACGTGAGAACCTTGAACCTGATGGTCAACTGACTTCCCAATATCATGGACCAGACCTGCCTTTCTGGCTATCCCTGAATTGGCTCCTAATTCTGAAGCTAAGGCAGCGGCTAAATGAGAAACTTCAATTGAGTGAAGTAAAACATTCTGGCCATAACTGGTTCTGAAACGTAATCTCCCTAAAAGTTGGACTATTTTAGGATTAAAGTCAACTATCCCAGTATCATAAACTGCTTTCTCGCCTGCTTCTTTTATCTGAGAAACAATATCTGATTCTACTTTCTGAACTATCTCCTCAATTCTAGCCGGCTGAATTCTGCCATCCTGAATTAATTTTTCTAAAGCGGTTTTAGCAATCTGTCTTCTAACTGGATCAAAACCAGAAATCATTACAATTTCAGGAGTTTCATCCACAACTATTTCTACTCCAGTTAATTTTTCCAAAGCCCTAATATTTCTTCCTTCTTTCCCAATAATTCTTCCTTTAATATCCTCGTTTGGAAGACTAACCGTGCTAGTAGTTAATTCTTGAGCTTGAGAAAAAGCGCACTTCTGAATAGCTAAAGCCACTATTCCTTTTGCCTTTCTCTCATACTTTTCAAGACCATCTTGCTCTAACTTTCTTATTTTCTGCAAAATTTCCTGCTGATATTCTTTTTCAAGATTTTCTAATAATTCTTTTTTAGCTTCCTGCTTAGAAAGATTAGAAACTCTTTCTAAATCTTTAAGAGACTGCTGTCTCAAATCCTCTAATCCTGCTTTTATTTCTCTGAGTTTTTCTATTTTCTGACGAAACTCTTTTTCTTTTCCTTCTAAATTTGAAACTCTTTCTGTTAAGACGTTCTCTCTTTTCAGTAAAAGTTTTTGCGCCTTAAAAATTTCCTGACGTTGACCTCCAACATCTCTTTTTGTTCCTTCAATAATTTGTTCTGCTTTTTCTTTGGCTTTTGAAGTTATCTCATCGGCATCTTTTTTTACTTGAGTAATCTTCTTTCGAAGAGTTGTTTCTATAGTGTCTGCTCTTTTTCTGGCAATTGATTGACGGGCAAAATAACCCAAAATCGAACCCACTGCTAAAGCAAGCAGACCTATTATAAGTAGGGTTAAATAATACATATTTCAAAGTAAGAAATTGGTTATTAATCATATTACTAAAAACTAAATAATCCAAATTCTAAAAATTAATTATTACCTATTCTTATTCTACCAAACTTCCCAATCTTTTGCAAGCAAAAATGTTCGACACTGGGTGTCGAACATAATTTGTGAAATGTGCAAAACTCGGTTTTGCACATTAAAGAATGTCAAAATACCTCTAATCTTTCGCTCCTATTACTTCGTCAATAATTCCATATTCTTTAGCTTCCTGGGCTGATAAGTAAAAATCCCTATCAGTGTCTTTTTCTACATCCTCTAAAGAACGACTGGTATGTTTTGCTATGATTTTGTTCAATTTATTCTTGATTTTAATAATCTGCCTGGCAGTAATTTCAATTTCTACTGCCTGGCCGGCAACTCCTCCTGCTACTTGATGAAGTAAAACTTCAGTATTAGGAAGGGCAAAACGTTTACCCTTTTCTCCAGCAGCCAATAAAACAGCTCCCATTGAACCGGCTAAGCCGAAACAAATAGTAGCAACCGGGCATTTAATATACTGCATTGTATCGTAAACTGCCATACCAGCAGTTACTGAACCTCCCGGGGTGTTGATATAAAGCTGGATGTCTTTTTCAGGGTCTTCGCTAGCCAAAAAAAGCATCTGGGCAATAACTAAATTGGCCAAGGTATCAGTAATTGGCCCGGCTAAAAAAATAATTCTTTCTTTTAACAATCTTGAATAAATATCGTAAGCCCTTTCTCCGTATTTTGTTTTTTCTAAAACAGTGGGAACTAAATTCATGATTTTTCAAGTAATTGAAATATTTTTTCTATTTTTTCTGCTTCTGTAGTATACTTCTTTATTTCCTCGAGGTCAAGTTCTTTTTTGCCGATTTCTCTTAGAATTAAATAATTTCTTACTTTTTTCTGAGCTTGAGGAAAAAAGGAATCTATTATTTCTTTTTCTGTCTTTTTTACCCCCACACCATAACCAGGACCAACTTCGTCAAATTTGGCGCCTTTGACGCCTTGTCCTGATTTGGTGTGGGGGTTTAGATAATCCTGAAAAGAGATTTTTAATCTCTCAGAAACCATTTTTTTAAGATTTTCAAGCATCTGTTTTTGTTCATTTTCAATTAAAACATCCGGGATTTCAACTTTTGTTTTCTCGCCTATTTTTTCCAAAATCTCCTGTCTGGCCCTTTGTTTTTCTATTTGTTCTTTTTCCAAAATAAGCCCTTGTTTAATATTCTTTTTAAGCGCGTCTAAATTATCAAACTTAGCGGCACTTTTGGCAAATTCATCATTAACTTCAGGAAGTTCTACGTCTTGAACTGAAATTATTTTAATTTTGAGAATAATCTCTTTGCCATCTTTGTTTAAAGTAATATTTTCTTTTTCTTCTCCAGATTTCATCCCAATTATTTTTTCTTCAAACCCGGGAAGGAAATGACCCTCGCCCAAAATAAAGGCGTCTTTTTGCGCTTCCCGGCCAATTTGAGGAGAAGAATATTCAATCTCCACAAAATCGTTTTTTTGAGCAGATTGGTTTTTTGCAGAAAACTTTGCGCGTGATTTCTGAAGCCATTTTAAAGCAGATTCAATTTCTTTATCTTCTATGCTAATTTCTTCTCTTTTAATTTTAGAAGCAATCTTTTTGTAATCAGGCAGACTTACTTCTGGCAAAACTGCCGTTTTTGCTGAAAAGATAAAAGGATTTCCCCGAGCTAATTTCTTAACTTCAATCTTTGGCTGAAAAATTGCTTCAATTTTATTCTCTAAAACTGCCTTTCTATAATTCTCTTCAACTGTCAAATTAGCAGCTTCTATTAAAATCTTTTCTTTGCCTATTTCTTTTTCAACAAATTCTTTTGGCGCCTTCCCCTTTCTAAAACCCTTGACCTCTAAGTTCTGGCCTAAATTCAAACACGCTTTTTCAATAAAGCGGTCTAACTCTTCAGCAGGCACTTCAATCTCCAGCTCCACTTCTGATTTAGAAAGATTTTTTACTGCGCTCCTCATATCAAAAAAGCAACTATTAACAAAGCAACAATATTCAAAACCTTAATCATCGGATTGATAGCAGGACCGGCAGTATCTTTGTAAGGATCTCCTACTGTATCTCCAGTAATAGCGGCTTGGTGAGCAGCCGACCCTTTTCCGCCAAAAGCTCCTTCTTCAATATATTTCTTAGCATTATCCCAGGCAGCTCCTCCTATTGTCATTGAAAGAGCAACAAACAAACCAGTTACAATACTTCCAATTAAAAGACCTCCTAATGCTTCCGGACCCAAAAGAAATCCGACTAAAATAGGAAAAATAACAGGGATTAAAGCGGGGATAACCATTTCTTTAATTGATGCTTTAGTAACAATATCAACGCATTCTCCATATTCTGCTTTAGCTCTTCCTTCCATTAATCCTGCAATTTCTCTAAATTGGCGCCTTACTTCTTCAACTACTTTTGAAGCGGCTTTTCCAACAGCGCTCATTGATAATGAAGCAAACAAATAAGGAAGAAGCCCTCCCATAAATAAACCAGCTATAACTTTTGGATTTTCTAAAACAAACACTGCTTGCAATCCTTTATCAATTAATTCCTGGGAATAAGCAGAGAATAAAACTAAGGCAGCTAATCCGGCTGAAGCAATAGCATAGGCCTTAGTAACTGCTTTTGTGGTATTTCCAACAGCATCCAAGGCATCAGTAACTTTTCTAACTTCTTCTGGAAGATTTGACATTTCAGCAATTCCACCAGCATTGTCAGTAATCGGACCATAGGCATCAACTGCTACAACTATGCCAGCCATTGAAAGCATTGACATTACAGTTAAAGCAATCCCATAAATACCGCCGAAGTTACAGCTTAAAATAATTCCTGCTGAAATCAAAATAATTGGCAAAGCAGTGGACCTCATTCCTACTGCCAAACCAGTAATTATATTTGTAGCAGGCCCTGTTTGAGAAGCAGAAGCAATGCTTTTTACTGGTTGGTACTGTTTAGAAGTATAATACTCGGCAATAACGAACATGCCGGCAGCAACTAATAAGCCTATTAAAAGCGGGAAATAAAATTCACTAATTATGCTTCCTGAAATACTAAGTTCAGATAATAAATATCTTACAATAAAATAAAATCCAATAGCAGACAAAACCGCAGAAACAGATATTGCTTTATACAGAGCTGTCATAATATTCTTTTTCTTCCCAAGCTTGACAAAGAAGCTTCCCAGAATAGAAGCCACTATAGATGCGGCTCCTAAAAATAACGGGAAAAATATAATCTGGGAATTTTGAGGAAAGATTAAATTCCCTAAAATCATTGTGGCAATAATTGTAACAACGTATGTTTCAAATATATCAGCCGCCATTCCAGCGCAATCTCCAACATTGTCTCCTACTAAATCAGCAATTACTGCTGGGTTGCGGGGATCATCTTCAGGAATGCCTTTTTCTATCTTCCCAACCAAGTCAGCTCCTACGTCAGCGGCTTTAGTATAAATACCTCCGCCAACTCTGGCAAAAACTGAAATCAAACTTGCTCCAAATCCTAAGGCAATTAAAGCTTTTAAATCTTGGAATAAAAAATAGAAGCCAGCTACTGCTAACAAGCCCAGGCTCACCACTAAAAGCCCGGTTACCAATCCTCCTCTAAAAGACAAATCAAGGGCTGGTTTAAGCCCCAGTTTAGCTGATTCAGCCACCTTTAAATTTGCTCTGGTTGAAACCATCATCCCAATAAACCCGGAAAGAGCAGAGAGAATTGCTCCAACTAAAAAAGCTAAGCTAGTTTTAAAATCAAAAACAAATAAAAGGATTAGAAACAAAACAACTGAAACTAAGGCAACTGTTTTGTATTGTCTTTTTAAATAGGAGACTGCGCCTTGTTGAATTGCCTTTGAAATTCCAATCATTCTATCTGAACCAGAAGGATTTTTCCTTATTCCTTGAACTAAATAAATAACAAAAACTATAGCGAAAATAGAAGTAAGAATAGGTATATATAACATAATAATTTCTACTTTTTAAATTTAAGATTATATATTTATACAATAGCGAATCAAGGTTCTGACAAAGTCAGGTTCTTATTTTCGGACTTTTGGTTTTGGCTTTTGGTCTTTTATCCTCTTTTTTCTCTTTCTTCTCTTTTTCCTCTTTTTCCTCTTGCTCACCTGCTCCTTCTGAACTTCTAACATCTATTTTCCAACCCGTGAGCTTAGCTGCTAATCTGACGTTCTGACCCTCTTTACCAATGGCCAAAGACAGCTGGTCTTCAGGAACTAAGCAAAGAGCTTTACTCTTTGGCATAATTTTTACTTCTAAAACTTTAGCTGGAGAAAGAGAATTAGCAATAAATTCTTCTGGTTTTTCAGAGTATTCAATAATATCAATCTTTTCTCCTCCTAATTCATTAATTACTGCCATTACTCTTGTTCCGCGCTGGCCAACAGCGCTCCCTATTGGATCAATGCTTTCTTCTGTTGATTCTACAGCAACTTTTGAACGAGCTCCTGGTTCTCGAGCAATTGATTTAATTACTACTTGGCCTTGAGCAATCTCTGGAACTTCTAATTCAAAAAGCTTGGAAACTAATTTTGGATAAGCCCGAGATAAAAACACAGCTGGTCCTCTGGGAGTATCCTCAACTTTAAGAATGTAAAACTTCAATCTCTGACCCGATTTATAGAATTCTGCAAAGGTTTGTTCTTCTTTTGGAAAAACTCCTAATGTCTTGCCAATATCAACAAAGATGTTTCTTCCTTCTATTCTCTGAATAATCCCGGAGACAATCTCACCCTCTCTTGACTTATACTCATCAAAAATTGTTTCTCTTTCCGCTTCTCTAATCTTCTGTAAAATCACTTGTTTTGCTGTTTGGGCAGCTATTCGGCCGTAATCATCTTTAGTTTTAAGAGGTATTTCTATTTCTTCTTCTGCTTTAATTCCCGGCTTAATCTTCTTTGCCTCTTTTAACATAATATGCCTTTCTGGATTAAACCTAACTTTTCCCTTGCCCTCCGGTTCCTCTTTCAGTTTCTTCAACTCTTCTTCAGAATAAATCATATCTTCAGTAACTACTAATTTTACCTGCCAAAACTTAGCCTGCCCGGTTTTGGGATCAAGCTTAGCTTTAATGAGCTGGCCTTTTTCACCATAATCTTTCTTATAAGCAGCCGCTATTGCGGTCTCAATGCTATCAATTACTTTTTCTAAAGCAATCCCTTTTTCTTCAGCGATTTGAGAAATCGCTGATGTAAAATTTTTTATGTCCATATTTTTAAAAAAGTCCGTTTTCCAACGGACAAATAATCATAATCTTTCTTGTGCTTTAAGTTTACCAAATCAAACTTCCTCTGTCAAGTTAATCTAAGTTCCTTCTTAACTTTTTCCACCAGCTCCCTCGGAGTATATTTTGTTTTAAGAAGATATTTTTCGTTTTTCAGGAAAAGCCCCTTTTGTCCTAATTTCTCATCTGTATAATTAGTTAGAATAAAAATTGGTATATCTTTGGCGTCTTTTTGCTCTCTAATTTCTTTCAAAACCTCCAGGCCATCTATATCTGGAAGAAGAAAATCAAGTAAAATTAAATCTGGCGCTTTTGCTTTTATTTTCTTGATGCCGTCATTGCCGGAAAACGCTGTTTCAACTTTAAATCCAGCATGTTCCAAAGCTATTTTATAAACTTCAACTGTTGGCAAATCATCTTCAATAAATAAAATCGTTTTCTTCATACTAACTTAGTTTAGTAAACTTTAATCAAATTGGCAACTCAATAAAGAATGTGCTTCCTTTGCCCTCTCCTTCTGATTCTGCCCAGATTTTGCCATGATGGGCTCTAATAATATGACCAGTGATATACAGCCCGATGCCTCTTCCAAATCCATGAACCTTTTTTGCTGTTTTTCCTCTTTCAAACGCCTCTTTAAATAACTTACCTGCCTCTCCTTTAGGAATACCAATTCCTGTATCTTTAATAATTATTTGTAATTTGTCTTTTGCAATTTGGCATTTCACTATTACTCCTCCTTTACGAGTGTATTTTATAGCGTTATCAACAATATTAAATAAACCTACTTTAAGCTTTTCAGAATCTGCCCTTATCTTCGGCACTTTTCCTATTTTCTCAAGCTTAAGATAAAGATCCCTGTATTCTACTTCAAATTGGAGCTCTTCTATTACTTCTTTTAAAATAGGCAATATATCAGTGCCCGGTTCAAGAGAAACAACTTCCTTGCCCAACTGAAATTGGGAAATATCTAATAATTCGTCAACTACTCTTATCAATCTTTTGGTTGATGATTCAAATTTCAAAAGAGCTTGTTTAATTTTTACAGGAACTTTTCCATAAGTTCCCCCAAAAAGCAAATCCAAAAAACCTATCATTGAAGTCAGGGGAGTCCTTAAATGATGTTGAGTAGCCATAATAAACTGGGTTTTTGCTTCAGTAAGCTCCTCTATTTGCTCACGCGCTTTTTTCTCTACATCATACGCCTTTTTAATTCTTTCCCTCATTTCAATCTCCTTTAAGACACTTTTAATAAGCAAATATCCAAAATAAAGAAAAATAATTAGAACTAAACCCTTATACAAACGGATAAGTAATTCTGTAGTAAAGACGGCGACATCCAAACCAAGCAAGATTGTAATCAAACTAACTAAAACAGCAGGAATAATAATCTTAATGCCAAATAATTCTTTTTTAACAATAGTATAAGCAATTAAACTAAGAAGGATAATTGTGGAATAATCTCCAAACTCATAAAGATGGACAATTCTTAAAAAAACAGGAAGAGCCGTATTAAATATTGAATTCATTAAAAAGAAAAGGGAAAGTCCAATTAATAAATATTTAATTTTTATCTTTTCTTCTTTTTCAGAAGATGTAAAATATCTCCTGAGAAGCAGTATAAAGCTTAAAACTGTTAAGTAAAAAATCGTTCCAAAGCCTAAAAAAATAAGCTTTCCATAAATAATACTAAGTATCCCGGTATCAAATTTAATATCTTTAATAATAAAATCTGTAAAAAGAGTAATAAAAATAAATAATATACCTAAGAATAAATTAAATATATTCAAAAGTTTATATTTTTTTTCTATTCTAATAAGATAGATTACAAAAAAATAAATGAAAGAAAAGAGTAAAGGTGTTATAGCCCAAGCTATTCTAATCCACAACAAAGACCTTTCTGCTTGTCCTTCTAATCTTGCTAAAAATGCAAAATCAACCCAAATAAACATTAAAAAGGTCATTGCAACAAATATTTGATTTAATCTAGCTCTTGGATTACTAAAATAAACTAAAAAAATTAAGACTATTCCAATAGCATTAATCAAAAAAACAAGCGTTTTAGTAATTAATTCCCACTCCAATTCTAATCCCATAATAACTAATTGCTTAAAAGTTTAATTATTTTTCTTTTATCTTTTTCAATCATTTTATAATAATTTTCTATAGGAGTTCTATATTTTATATTTAATGATTTTGTTGAAGATTTTATTTTTTTTGCTTTTTCTAAAAATTTATCTAATAGCTTTTCTGTATAGCACAAAAAATTATAATCTTTTCTTGAGCTCATAAAAGTTACAATGGTCTCCAACTCCATTTTTTTATCATAACTTATATCTTTAATATCTTTTTTAAAAATATTAACTGCTCTAAATATTCTTCCAATTTCTTTTATTTCCTTCGCGGCATTATTATTTTTAACATCTGTTAAAGCGATTTCATTAAAAATATTTATATCCGTGCCACGACAGCCAAAAATCTGTACTGAATGCTTTATTATTTTTTCAATGTTCTTTTCCTTAGCAATCATTTTTTGATAAACTTTTTCTGCGACTGCTAATGAAATTAATTTATTAAAATCATGACCAATGGCAGTCTGAATTTTTTCTTTTGGTTTTTTAAAACTGTATAAAGAAAAAACTCTGGAAAATTCAAAAATATATAAAGTTTTCTCTTTATCATCTATTTTTTCATCAATTAAATCATCCAAAATATTAATCATTGCATCAATTGACATGGATATTTTAATATATTTTTTAGGATAAAACTTACCAAAGGCCTGTTTAACAAAAACCGTTCTTGAGTATTTCCTCCCAGATAACCATTTATTAATTACATTATCAGCAGATAAATTTAAAATCTTTTTGCAAGATAAAAATACCTCTGGATTTCTTATATCCAACTTTTTAAGTATAGAACCTATATCTTTTAAATTCTCATCAACGCTTTTTTTATATATTGATATAATTTCCTTCATTTCAAAAATTTCTCAATTTTCATATTCCCAAAAAACATCTATTTTCTTCCTTAACCAATTATACCATAAATTTAATCCGTAAAACAAAAAACAAGGAACTAATCTTTGTTTTAATAATTCTTCCAAAAAAAATCAACCCATTTGACTTTTTTTTATAAATCTGTTGATATTAATATAATCGGAAGATAATCTTAAAATTATGCAAAAACAGATTATCGTAACAGGTGGCCTGGGGTTTATTGGCCTTCCCTTAATAAAAAAACTTATAGCAAAAAACTATTATCCTATAATTATAGATAATTTTTCTAATGTTGATTTTTCTTTATTAAAAGCTCTTCCTAAAACAAAATGTTATATAATTAAAGAAAATATTATTAATGAAAATAAAATTAAAGAAAAAATAAAAGAATTTAAACCAGAAACCTTAGTTCACCTCGCCGCCATTCATCATATTCCCTATTGTATTAAAAATCAAAAAGAAACTATTAAAATTAATGTAGGAGGAACCAAATCTGTATTGAATATTTGTTCAAAATTAAATATTAAAAACTTTATATTTATCTCTTCTGGAGCAGTATATAAACCAAGTTCTAAACCCTGTAAAGAAAAAGATAATTTGGAACCAGTTGATATTTACGGAATTTCAAAAAAACAAGGAGAAGAAATAACCAAAATCTTCTGTAATAATAAAAAGATAAAATATACAATACTAAGGCTATTTAATGTTTACGGTAAAAATGATCTTACTCCGCATTTTATTCCATCTATTCTAAAATCTGCTAATAAATCAAATAGACTGAGGGTCGGAAATATAGATACATATAGGGATTATATTTATATAAAAGATGCAATAAATGCAATTATTAAAATAATTCTAAAAAGATCTGATAATACTATATACAATATAGGCACTGGCAAAAAATACTCTGGAAAAGAGATTATAGAAATAATAAAAAATTTATCTAAAAAAGATTTGGAAATCGAAAAAACAAAAAGGTTAATCAGAAAAAAAGATAGAAATATCCTTATAGCTGATATTAATAAATTCTCTAAAAAATTCCACTGGAAACCAAAATACTCTATATATAAAGGGTTGAAAGAAATGTTAGAGAAAATAACATTAGGGATCGTTATAGACACTGCATTAAAAATTCCACCCAAAACTGGGGTAACTTATAGATTATATTTTTTATCGAAAAAACTAAGCGAAAAAGGAATTAATGTTAAGATATTTTTGTGTAATAGAAATATTAAAAATGAAAAAGATGCAAAAAACTTATTTGATAAATCCTCCTTAGAATTTCACATAATACCAGAAGATTATTTTTATAATCCTCAAAAATTAAAACAAATAATAAATAGAAATAATTTAGACATAATACAATTCGAGGATCCTTCTTCTGTTATTAAATTTAGAGATATCGCAAAAGATCTTAAAATTCCTATTTGTTTAGAGATGCATGATATTGAAACTACCTTAAAAGAATCTCTTGGTTATAAAAATAAAGAAATAGAACATACTAAAAAAATAAGCCAAGAAGCTTGTAGAATCGCTGACAGCGTAATATGCACGACAAAAATAGATTTTAAAGAACTTGTTAAAAAAATAAGAGTTAGTAAAAACAAGGTAGATTTAATTCCAAATCCAATAGATTTAAACTATTTTCCGTATTATGGACCAAACTTGAAAAATCTTAATATATTATTTATAGGAAATATGTTTTATTGGCCCAATAAGAACGCAGCTAAGGCTATTATAAAGAAGATTTATCCAAAGATTATCAAAAATACAAAGGATGCAAAATTTTATTTAATAGGGATGACTCCAAATAATCTAAAAAAGAGCTTGAAAGGTCACGGGATAACTCTTACAGGAGCGGTAGATAATTTAAGTCGTTATTTAAAACTGGGGACAATTGCCATATGTCCTGTATCAGAAGGGTCTGGAATGAAAGTTAAGATATTAAATTATTGCGCTTCGGGACTTCCTGTTATTACAACCAAAATCGGGGCTTCTGGATACGGCGATATAAAAAGTTTAATTATAGAAAATGATATTAACAAATACTCAAATATCATATTAGAATTATTTCGTTCTTCAAATAAAACAAGAAGTCTTGGAAAGAAAAACAGAAAGGGCATCGAAAGATATTTTGACATAGAAGCTTTAACTGAGAAAATAATATTGATTTACAAAAAAATTATAAAAAAAGATAAGGAAAATAAAACAAGTGGTCATAAAATAAAAATTCCTCCTCTTTTATGGTTAAAAGAAAACAGAACAAAAAGAATAAAAAACAATAATTACTATATAATAAAAAATAGAAAATTATCTAAAGAAGAAAATTTACCCGATATATTAATAGTTGAAGGTTTCTGGCAAGTTGGGAAAAGTAAGCTAATAAAAACATTATCTAAAAATAAAGATTATTGCATAATCAAAGAACCTAATCATCTTTTAAGAAAAATAAATGTTGACATTTCAGAATGGTATTACAAAAAACATAAACAAAACTTAAAAGTAGCTATCGAACAATTAAAACTTAACAAAAAAGTATTAATGGAAAGATCTCTAATTTCTACTATTGCCTATCAATATGCAAAGACAAAGAAAATTACTTTCAAGCAGAAAAAAGATTTAGAGAAAATTAATAAAATAGATAAAAACTTAATGATTGTTTTTCTATATACAGATAAAGATTTTATAAAAAATAAAGTAAAAAATATTAAAGATGAAACTATAAAAAAGCAAATAATCAATAATTCTAATTTTTATAAAAACTATCTACAATTTTACAAAAAAGTTCTACCTGATCATCTAAACAATAAAGTAATCCGTATCAAAGTAAATAAGAAAAACAGATTCATCAACCAAAACAAGATAATTTATACAATAAAAAAATTCGTCCCCTAATTTCAGAGAACGAATGTTAAGTAAGGTGAAACCACCATTTATCAAGAAAAGAATCAGAGAATAGTTTAGTAATTCTTAGAATACTAACTATTTCTTGAACAAGACTTTCGCTTAATTCTATAATTAAGTTATCGTTATTGGCTCTTAAAAAATCTCTACCTATCTGTAAAATTTTCTTGCCATTAACCGTTTCTATTGCGCTCCTTTCAGGCAATAACATTTTATAGGGATAAGGCTTCCTTTCAGAAAGAAAACAAATCTCTAAGCAAAGTTTTACAATAGTAGCTCTAATAATCTTAGAAGCTACCAATCTTCTTTTTACGGAAACGTATCTAAGATTGTGTCTTTCGCTTCTTAGTTCAATATATTTTGCTCTCAGAAAATCCGGTACTAATTCGGCGAATCTCGCACGGTGCTCTTTTAATATTATAGAAAAACTATCGCCTTCATCTTGAACAATCAAAGCATTTCCAAAAACCCATAGAGCAATGGAAGATCTTCTCAAAAAATCTTCTTTTAACCAGCCGTAGCTTTTAATACGAGTGAAAACCCATGGATCATAGTCATGATCATCTATCACAAAACATTCACCTACTTTTTTTACAAAGTATTTACGAAAAACATCATCAAGAAAAAAAATCATTATATCCCAGATAAAATCTTCTTCTGCTATAAGAAGAATAGAAGACTGAGATATATGTTTTTTTAATATGGGTTTTTTATAGAGCGTTCTAAAAACATATTTTCTAACCTCTTTCTCGTTCATTTTTCTGCTCCTTTTCTTTTATCTTTTCCGCCAATTTCTCAAGCCCTTTTTTATTTCCAGGATATTTAAGATAATGATTAAGAGCCTGGCCTTCTTTAACCCAAACAAATTCAGTGTGCTCAGGAGATAAAATAACACCTGACTCGGAATCAACTTCTGCTCCAAAAACTTTCTCATGCTGTTGACGGTTATCATCAAAAAATTCAAAAGAATAACCTGTATCTATAAATCTCACAATATCAGAAATCCCAGTCTCCTCTTTTAACTCTCTCAATGCTGCTTTCTTAAAATCTTCATCTACTCGCACATTGCCTGTAATCGGTTGCCAAAAACCCCCTTTTTCAGGATTTCTCTTTAATAAAAGAAAGAAAACCTCTCTTCCTTTTTTTGTAAAAACGATTACTTCTACTTGATTGTTTGTTTTCATATCTCCTATTTTTAAACTTATTAGTTTATATTCTCTTTCAAAATCTTCCCTACTGTCAGAACAATGAAACAAATTACAAAGCTTACTCAAACAATATCTCGCTCTTATTTCTTTCTTAATATTAATTAATTTCTGTATGGCCTTATCTCCTTCAATTAACCATACTAATAAGGGCTTCCTGCAAAGATATTCGCTAAGTTCTACAACATAATCTATCACCGACCAGCCATAAAATCTCTTTACAAAGTCTAAATCCATCAATATCTGACCGAAGGCAATTATCTTTAGTCCTTCTTTTTTCATTCTTTCCTTGAAATCTTCATCTAAAGAACGTTCAATCATATCAGGCTTTACTAGAATTATACTACGATCTATATTTTCTGTCAGCATCTTACTATCCTTTCTCTAATTATCGAATTTTTAAAGTGCTCCCGTAACTATTTTAGTTAAACAAAAATAGATAATTTTGTCAATAGCTGAAAGGTACATTCTACCCCGAAGTGAAACATCGAAGTAACTTAAAAGGACATGTGTTTTCAAGTAAAATGATTATTTAGCAATCAATAACTAACTTGATAAACAACATGCCCTACAAACATTTTACATCAGAACAAAAAAATCAGCTATCTGTTCTATTGAGAACTAAGACGAAGAAGAAAGAAATAGCCAAGCTTTTGAGGAAAGGTCGGATCGGACAACTATCTGGCGAGAACGGAAACGAGGATCAGGAGTAAACGGAAAATATTATGGGGAAATGGGGAAATGGGGAAATGGGGAAATGGGGTCAGGAGCGTTTTTTCAGGAACGTCTTTTCTAAGTCTTAACTGTTTCAAAAATTTCTCAATTTTCATATTCCAAAAAAAACATCTATTTTCTTCCTTAACCAATTATACCATAAATTTAATCCGCAAAACAAAAAACAGTTATCAAGGAAATAGCTGTTTTTTAAAAACTTTTCTCTGTTAATCCAAGGCCACTCCTAACTTTTCTCTCAACACCGTTTTAACTCTTCTAATATCAGCCTTCATCAATGTAAACTCGTCCTCCAAATCTGTTGCCTTTTTCAAAAATTTATCGATTGAAGTAGTTAATTTTTCAATTTTCTGATTGATTCTTATTTCCATCTGTTCTAATCTTTTTCTCAAAACTACTGTCTCCTGATCTACTAAATTGAATCTTTTATCCATCTTTCCTATTTTTTTATCAACCGCATTAAGAATAACAATTGTTTGTTGACTAAGAAGTCTTTCGATTTCTTTTGAAGTTAGTTGGTGAGTTGTTTTTTTAGCCATATATTATCTTACAAATTTAATTTCTAATTTAATTTTATCAATTCAAACAATCTTGTCAAATTTGAAACCAATTATATCATAAACCTAAGTTATAAAAAAAAGTAAGCCCGGTTTAAATAAACCCGGTTTATTAATAAATAACTATTCTGCGATAAGCTTAACTTATCGCAAGAGATAAAAAAGCGGAGAGATTTTCTCTCCGCCTTTGGGTTGTTTTGTTGGATTTCAAAAGGCTAAAAAGCATACATTGTTTTCAGTTCTACTTCGGTGGGTAATTTAAAATACTGCTCGCCCTTCTCGCCCACATACACATTTCCCTGCTTCACAATCCTTACTGGCCTTACAGAACCATTGCTGTTTATAACATTCACATAGAAAGTATTAGCTTCCTGAAGAGCGACCTGGGTTTGAGCCTGCGTCTTTTTACGATCCCGTTCCGCTCCAATTATATAACCTGCGCCACCCCCCACAGCAGTACCAATCAGGGTTGACTCGGTGCTACGGCCTATTGCTTGACCGGCAAGGGCTCCTACTCCGGCGCCAAGCAATCCTCCGGTTTGGGCATCGCTCTCGCAACCAACAGTAAACAACAATCCAATCAAAACAATCGCTGCCAATAATAGACTTCCTTTTTTCATTTTTTTCCCTTTCAATCTAATTAAAATTGTTAAAGAATCTATACTAAGAAACACTCTCAGTAACTAATTTTACTCTAACAAAACCAAACAATCTTGTCAAATTTTTCAGAACCAATTATATCATAAATCCACTTTGCAAAACAAATCAAAGGAGCTAAACTCCTTTGATTAAAACTAAACCGGGTTTAGTTTTATTTCAGGCCAAGCCCTTGACTAACTTTTTCGTCAAGATGAGTTGTTATCAGATTTTTGATTTCTTGCTTTTTAACCCATTTAATTTCGGCTATTTCATGCGGCTCTCTTGGCTTAGCAATGGGTTTTTCTGATTTTAATCTGCAAAAATGATAAACAATAAAGACCAGAATTTGAGGATGAACTCGCAAAGATATCTCTCTGATTGACTCAACGTCATAACCTGTTTCATCTAAAATTTCTCTTTCAACGCATTCTTTTCTGCTTTCATTTAATATCTGCTTGCCTCCTGGAAAAGCCCATTCTAAAACCGCTCCCTCTTTTCCAGATTCTTTTTTTACTCTACGAATCATTAAAACCTCATTTTTATCATTAACAACCACTCCCAGATTGATGAAATCTTTGGCTTCTTTTTTGCTCATATATTATTTTTTATTCTCCGAGAATTTGGATTTGGATTTTTCTGTCTCTGGCTCTGTCTAATTCAATGAATAAAATCTTTTGCCAAGTACCAAGTTGTATTTCCCCCTCAATTAGATTCAAGGTAACAGAGGTTCGCAAGTTTATCGCCTTGCAATGACTATGACCATTGCGGCATTCAGCATCGCACATATTCACTGTTCTTTTATCGAAATCATCATGACTGTAATCTATATTCTGAGGAGCAATTCTTTCCAAAGATTTCTTAATATCTTCTAAAAGCAACGGCTCATTTTCCTGAACAAAAATAACAGCAGTTGTGTGCAAGGTTTGGATATTAACTAAACCATCTCTGATTTTGCTCTCCTTTACAAAAGACGCAATTTTATCTGTTAAATCAACAATATCAAATTGTTTTTCTGATTTAATCTTAATTATTTTGTTTTTTGTCATATTGTTTAATGTTTAATTCTCTCGCTGAACTACAAAATCAGCAAGACTTTTTAAAGCTTTATTCCATTTATTTTGAGGTAAAATCTTTAATTGCTCTTTGGCTTTTGCTGAAAACTCCTCTGCCAAATTACAAGCTTTTTCACCAGCTCGTGTTTTCTTAATTAACTTTATTGCTTGTTTAATATCTTTGTTTTTAATTTCTTTTTTTCTAATTATTTTTAAAAGCTTTTCTTTATCTGATTTTGAAAGCTCGCTCAAGGCAGAAAGAATAACAATGTTGCCTAATTTTCTTTCTTCTATGTCCTTGCCAATCTTTTTGCCAAACTTTTTCTCACTGCCGAATATATCCAGAACATCATCTCTAATTTGAAAAGCCATTCCCAGATTAAAACCATAATCTTTTAATGCTTTTAATTGTTTGCTTGAAGCTTTGGCGCAAATTGCACCAACTTCGCAGCAGCTCTGAGCCAAAGAAGCTGTTTTTTTACCTATCATTTCGTAATATTTCTGTTTGGTAATTTTATGATAGCGGTTTTTAACAATATATGACTCTTCCTGCCTTCCTTGTTGTTCAAACAAAATATCTAAAATTTCACCATTAATAACTGTTTTTAAGGTCTGGGCAAAGACTTCAGAAAACATGGCTGGTTTTTTAGAATGGCTTGCTCCTTCAAAAGCAGCTGCTAAATAATCTACTCCCATGCATTCAGCAACAGACTGACCAAACTTAAACCAAACAGTCGGCTTGTTTCTTCTCAAGTGACTATGGTCAATAATATCATCAACAATTAAAGTACAGTTGTGCAGAATCTCTAATCCAGCTGCTGGATATAAAACATGTTTTATTTTCCCTCCTAAAAGTTTAGAGGAAATAATTGTTAAAGCCGGCCTAAATCTTTTCCCGCCAGCAAATGTTTGATAATTAATAAGTTTATGAAATTTCTTATCAACATACGACTCTAAAAGCTCTTGAATCACCGGATTAACCATTGCTGCTGTTTCTTTTAAAAATAAATCTAATTCCTTTTTATTCTTTTCTTCTTTTTCTTTTATTTTAAAATATCTTTTTAACCCGATTTTCAACCAAGGGGTGTATTTGTTAGGATTTTTTTTAATATGGTTCTGCAGTTTATTAATATTAACCCATTTCCAATTAGCTACTTCTTTAGGATTTGCCTTTATCTTTCCATTATACTCTCCAATTAAAATTGCGCACATTTCATTCTCAGACCCCGCATTTTTATACTCTGCCTGATATTGGAACTTATCAATCATTTTAAGAGTGCAGGTAAATCCAAACTCTTCTTTTAATCTTCTTTCTCCTGCTTTTATGTATTCTTCGCCTTTCCGAGGATGACTGCAGCAGGTGTTTGCCCAATAAAGAGGCCACAACGGCTTAAACTTACTTCTTTGCTGAATCAAAAGCTGTCCCTTATTATTGAAAATATATACAGAAAAAGCGCGGTGTAAAATTCCCTTACCCTGATGGCATTTTTCTTTTGTCTCAAATCCAATGATTTTATCTTTTTTATTAACAAGTAATAATTTTTCCATACTATTGTGGACCCGGGCAGATTTGAACTGCCGTCTCTACAATGCGAATGTAGTGTTCTGCCACTGAACTACAGGCCCATATAATCGCTGAACAAAATTTCCTTTTTGGTTTCTGTTATTTTGTGATAATTAAAATTTTAGAGGTGGTTGTATAAGTTTTTTTATTAAAACTGAACACTATCTCATCTTTTTCTGATACTGAAACGGTGTCAAAAAATTTATCAATTTCACCAAACACAAAATCAAAATCTCGTTTTAGTTCCCAGCTGTCTTCTAACTTTTCTTTACTCGCCAAAACTACGAAAAGACGATTATGCGAACCAAACCTTTGAGGTCCTTGGTTTTCGTATAGCCATACAATTAAATCTTTTGGATTTTGGGTTGCTTCTTTTAAAGAATAGCCTTTCGGAAGATAAGTAATTTTTAAGTCAAAAGGTTGATTGCCAAAGAAAATATCTACTCCTTTTAAATTTGAAATTGTTGGAATTACTTTATCATGTTGGCTTATATGGTCTTCAATCAGAACGGTAGTCCAATGATTATACCAAGTGGCTATTACATAATTCGTTACATCATCGTGGAGTTTACTTTTTACGCCCTTGATTAAATTCTCATATCTCGTAAATTTGCGCACATATTCGCCCTGTATTTTTTGGTCCAATTGTCCTTGGACTACGCCCCAGTGAAAATCTTTTACTTTCATTAACTCATTCTTCAAATCTTCATCAGAAATTATAGCATGTCTTTCCGTTATTAATTTTTGATATTTATCTTGAATAAATTTATCTATTTTATCTTGAGGCGTGCTAATCAATCTTTTAATGATATCTGATTTATTACCTTTATTACTCACTCCCAAATCTTCCGCTAACTCTTTCAAATCATCGGTTTTTATGGATTGCAATTTGAGATTTGCTAATTCTTGTTTTGAAACTAACATATTATTTTTTTTGAAATAATAAAATATATTCGTGCCTAAAAATATAAAAGCCTCCGACCAGGGCTCGATAGCGCCATAGGTTTCCTTGATTTCTCTTGGCTCGGTTATTTACCATATTTTTTACTAGAATACTTTTTAATTTCAATCCGTTTCCTCGGTTTAGAGTTTCTTGCATAAGATGAAAGCCAAGAGGCACCCATTCGCTATTTGTATATTTGTCGCCAATCACGATTGCTAAATAATGATTTTTCTCTAATAGGTTGGTGAAGTTTCCTATTACATCTCCAAATTTTTTAGTAAAATCTGCGACACTTTTAACATTACATAAATCCTCTTTTCTGTCGCTAAACTTAACAATATCATGGTATGGTGGATGCATAATAGCAAACTGAATATTATTGCGATTATGATTTTTTAAAACTTCCGTTACTTTATTTTTTGCTTTTTCTTGCGTGCTATCGCCAACAAGAATATCCGTAAAAACATTCCCGGCAAGAAAAGGTTGTTTGGCAATATGATTCTTTGCCCTTTTCGCAACTTCAGAAATCAACTCAATACCAACCCCATGTCTGCCTAATCGTCTACACTCAATCAAGGTGGTCCCACTCCCCAAAAAAGCGTCTAACACAACATCGCCTTTTTTAGTAAATCGTCTCATTAGTTGATTTGGGATTTGGGGAATAAAATTACCATGATACTCGCCTGTATGAGCGCCCGATTTATCTCTAGCGCCAATAATCCAAAGACTATCTGTTAAAATGTCTTCATATTCTTGCCAATTTTTTGAATTTAAATCATTGATTTTAGGCATAAATAACGTCGTTGTTTAAAAATTAAGACATTGTAATATTCAATGAAAATTAAAAATTAAAAATTATTTTATGTTACCCAATATTTCTCTTTAGTCATTTTATCTTGTTTTGTTTCAATCTGACTTCTTTCCCTTCTTACGTCTTGAGCTAAAGAACTAAGTTTCTTGTCCGTCAATCTGCCTAATTTCTCAATCTCTTTTTCTAAAAAATCTTTTTTGTTCTTTTTAGGATCAGTTAAAACATAGCCGAATAAAATATCCAAAATCCAACCAATTTTTGGTCCGGGCTTAATAGATAAAATCTTCATTACATTATCACCGCTAAGCTTCAACGTCTTCACTGAAATTGGGTCTTTAGAAACTCTCTCAATTACATATCTAAGATGACGCAGTTTATACGGTTCTGCTTTAGGACAGCCGGAACCAATTCTATCTGCCATTCTAACTTCTAAAAGTTCATCTATGTTTTCAAGGCCTACATTGCGTATTAATTTTCGCACCGATGCTTCTGTTACTTCGCCAACATTATAATAAAATAGGTGATAGCGAACTAACTTAACAATTTTTTCAATATCTTTTTTAGAAAAGCGCAAGCGATTCAATATCTGAACTGTCATCCTTGCTCCTACTATTTCATGGCCGTAAAAAGTAGCATTAGGGCCTTGGCCTCTCTTTGCCCTGGGCTTGCCAATATCATGAAACAAAGAAGCTAATCTAACGTATTTGTTAAAGTTTTTCTTTGCTGCATATTTCAAAGAAAGAATAGCATGCTCATAGCATCCATAAATATGGTGTTTATTCTGGCTCACCTTATATCCTTCTTCAAGCTCGGGAATTATATACTTTAAAAGACCTGTTTCTTTTAAAAGCTCTGCGCCGTTAGCAGCTTTATCTGCCATAATAATTTTCAAAAACTCATCTCTTATCCTTTCTTTAGAAATTGCCTGAAGCCAGGGAGCACTCTTTTTGATTGCTTTAGCTGTTTTTGTTTCAATAGAAAAACCCAGAACAGTAGCGAACCTGACCGCTCTAAGCATTCTTAAAGCATCTTCAGAAAATCTGTCTTCAGCTTTCCCAACCGCCCGAATTATCTTTTTCTGTAAATCATCTTGTCCTTTAAATAAATCAATAATTTTAAGAGCTTGCCCTGAGCCAAGTCCAAGGGCCATCGCATTTATTGTAAAATCTCTTCTGGCCAGATCCTCCTCTATGCTTTTTGCCCACTTAACTTTGTCTGGATGCCTTTTATCAGTATATTTTTCTTCTGTCCTAAAAGGAGTGATTTCAATACTATCTATAGTTACAGTGCCGAATTTGTTATTACAAAAACTTTTTGGAAATATTTTTTGAATTTCTTCTGGTTTGGCGTTAGTAGCCACATCCCAATCCTCTGGATCAACGTTCCGCAATAAATCACGGACACACCCGCCTACAAGATATGCTTCGTATCCTTTTTTCTCCAATTTCTCAACAATAGACCCTATTTCTTTCGGTATCTTCATATATTTAATCTTACATCAAAAGTTGATTTTTTTCAACTTTTCTGGTAAAATAAAAAAGCGCCCTTGTGGTGTAACGGATAACATTTTTGTCTTCGGAACAAAAGATAGGGGTTCGAATCCTCTCAAGGGCACTATCTACTTTTTACACTTGCCGCATTCGCGAGCTTCGGGGTAAATCTTTAATCTCTCCTTAGCAATCTTCTTGCTACAATTTTCGCACTTTCCATAAGCGCCTTTTTTTATCTTTTCCAGGGCCAAATTAATATTCTGAAGCCGAAGCTCCATATTATGTTCAACAGGAAGCAAGTTCACATACTCTTCAACCTGGTCAGCTGCATCTTCTAAAACCTGGCTGCCTATACCGCCGTCTGCTTTAGGAAATTTTGTATCCCAGTCACCTTTAAGATTTTCGTCCTTTTTAGCAAATTTCCCGAGCTCAGCTTCAATTGAAGTTTTTTGTTCTTCTAATTTTTCTTTTAATTCTGAAAGAAGTTTTTTGTTCATAAACTACTCTCTATTGTTTTATGCGAATATGTGGCTGATATCCAGCCCATTTTGCCATCTTCAATCTCTATTTTATACCACCCCTCAAGCTCTTCCAACAATGGATAACTTTCTCCAGCATAAACTGCGCCTATAACAGAATAATCAGTTCCCGGTCCTTGTCTTACCCTTAAGGGCACTTCAATAGCTTCACTAATAAAGACCAGGGTTATCTCTTCGGAAGGTATTTTTTCTTCTTCCTCTTCTTTTTTTTCTTCTTCTTTCTCTTCTTCTGGAAGAATCTCTTGTTCTGACGTTTTATCCGGCGGAACAGGGGTTTGTGTTTTTACTTTAAAAAACCAATACCAAAAAGTACCAATGCCGGCTAAGACAACTAAAATAATGCTGACAATTAAAATTCTGACCCAGAGTTTTTCCCTAATAGTTGGCTTTTTAGAAACAACCCTAATCAATTCTGGAGATGGCTTTGGCTTTGGAGGAACTTTTACAGGTTCTTTTTTGCTCTTCAAGGGCGAGTACAACCGTTTAAATAATTCTTTCCTTCTTTGCTCTTTTGCCATTACTTTTTCAGTTTTTCTTTTTCTTTCTTGCTCTTGCTTTATTTTCTCTTCCTCCCTGCCCGCTGACTTGTCCTCCGAAGTTTTAACGAAAGAGGGAGCTTTAGCGAAGGCAGGCTCTTTTTCCTCGCTCTTTCTTAATGTTTCAATTCTTTTTTTAGCTTCTGTAATTCTATCCTCTCTTTCAGCAGGCGCAGGAACAAGGATTGGTTTTTCTTCTGGTTCTTTAGGCGTTCCGCCTATTTTTCTTTCTATGTCTGCAATTTTAGCAGTTATGCTATTTCTTCTCTCTATTATAGTCTGGAATTTTTTCTCCAATTCTTTTGCCTGAAATTCTATTTTCTGTTTTTTTTCTTCTACCTCCCATCTCTTAGTTTCAATTTCTCTTCTTCTTTCTTCTATTGCCCATCTTTGTTTTTCTAATTCTTTTTTCCTATCCGGCTCCTTGGCTGCTTTTTCTTCTTCCTCAATCGCTTTCTTTTCGCTTTCAATTTTTTCTTCTTCCGTTGAAACGCTGTCTAATGTTGTTTGAATTCTGTTTATCTTGCTGAAAAACTCGGCTTTCTCTGACTCAAACGACACTCCGAGAACTTCAATGTCCTTGAGTTCTTTTTCCAATTCAATCTTTTTCAGCTCTAACTGAATATTTCTTTCTCTTTCAGCAATTTCTGACTGTCTGGCAAGCAGTTCTTTTTCTTTAGCCTCTATTTGCATTACCCGTACTTCAATTCTTTGCGTTTTAACATCTGATTTCTTTATCTCCTCATCCCAAGGCCATCTTTTTTTCTCCAGTTCCCTGCGTTTTTCTTCTATTGCCCATCTTTGTTTTTCTATTTGCCTTCTCTCTTTTGGTGTTTTTGCCTCTATTTCTTTTTCTTCAATCAACCTCTGAGCTTCTTCAGTTTCCTTCTCTTTAATTGCAATGGAATGAAAGCCTTTTTTCGCTTTCTGTAATTCTTCTAAAGCTGCTGTTCTCTGCGATTCTAATGGTTGTTTCTCTTCAGCCAATTCTTGAATTTTTTTCTTAATCTCAACTTCTTCTTTTTTAAGGACCTGCCTTTCTTCAAAAAGAATATCTGTTTTACTTTTTGCTTTTTCAACTTCTTCAACTTGCTCAATTTGCTCAATTTTCTTAGCTTCTTGTTCTCTTCTCTTTCTTTCTTCTTCCTCTGCTAAAGACTTGGAAACAGCAGCCTCCTCTTCTTCCTCCATTCTCATTCCCTGCCTTTCTAATTCTTTTAATTCTTCAGCTTCTTTTTCCCTTCTCCTTTGTTCTGCTATCTTCTTTTTTTCTTCATCTCCAGCGACATCTACAACAGCCGCGCCATTTTTAACAGTTTCTTTTTGAAGACGAGCAATATCTTTTTTCATCGTCCTGATAGCGTTTTTTGGAATAAATTCTTCTGGCATAGATATTACTTTAATAGCGTTAAATTGATTCTGCCTTGGTCGTCAACGGAAATCACTTTTACAGAAACAATATCTCCTATTTTTACCACGTCTTCAACTTTTTCTACTCTTTTATCAGACAATTTAGATATATGAATTAACCCGTCTTGGCCTGGTAAAATTTCAACAAAGGCGCCAAAATCTAAAATCCTTTTTACTTCTCCTTGAAAAACCTCTCCGACCTTAACTTCCCTGGTAATATTCTTTACCCAAACAACTGCCTTTTTTGCCGCTTCTTCTTTTTCTGAAGTAATAAATACAAGGCCGGAATCCTGTATGTCTATTTCTGCCCCTGTTTCAGCAATAATTTTATTAATAACTTTTCCTCCCGGTCCTATTAATTCCCCAATTTTATCCGGATTAATTTGAACAGTGAAAATGCGGGGAGCATAAGGAGAAAGCTCAACTCTGGGCTTTGATATGGTTTTTTCCATCACATCTAAAATTTTGTTTCTTGCTTTTTTAGCCCTGTTTAACGCCTGCTCTATAATCTTTCTGTCTATTCCATTAACTTTTACATCCATTTGAACAACAGTAATTCCCTGCCTAGTGCCGGCTACTTTAAAATCCATATCTCCATGATGGTCTTCCGGTCCTTGAATGTCAGTTAATAACTTATATTTTCCTGTTTCTTCATCTTTAATCAAGCCAATAGCAATTCCAGCGGCTAATCCTTCTACAGGAACTCCTGCGTCCATTAAAGCTAATGAACATCCGGACACAGAAGCCATTGACGTTGAGCCATTTGAAGAAACAATCTCAGATACAATCCTTATTGTATATGGAAACTCTTCAACATTAGGAAGCAAAGGCAAAAGCGCTTTTTCAGCTAATACTCCGTGGCCGATTTCTCTTCTCCCAGGCCCTCTCAACGGCTTTACCTCTCCGGCTGAATAAGGAGGAAAGTTATAATGATGCATAAATCTCTTATCCCCGACAATCTCCATCCCTTCTATCAACTGCTGATCGCCCGGGCCGCCTAAAGTTAAAATAGACAATGCTTTAGTTTGACCCCTGGAAAACAATCCTGACCCATGGGTTCTGGGAATCAGCCCTATTTCTGAAGTAATCTTTCTGACTTCATCCAATTTTCTCGCGTCAACCCTCTTATCATATTTTATAACGTTTTCGTGAACTAATCTATCTGCTTCTTTGTCTAAAAAACTTAAAGCATATTTTAATTTATTATTATCTTCATATTTATCCTCAATAAAAAAGCTAAGCTCTTTTGTTAAATCATCAAGCTGTTCTGATCTTTTAATTTTATCTTTTTGGAAAAACGCTTTTTCAAATTTATCACCTAAAAACTTTTTGATTTCTTTTTCTAAATCAAGGTCTGGCGCGATTGGCTGGCAAACAATCTTTTCTTTTCCAGATTTCTTCTTAATATCGTTTTGAAACTCAATAATCTTTTCAATATGCTTTTCTGCGAAATCATATGCCTGGCAAACTGCTTTTTCTTCTACTTGGTTAAAACTTCCTTCAATCATATTGATTAAAGAATCGCCTGAAAAAATAATATCCATATCAGCTCCTTCTTTTTGTTCATAAGAAGGGCTTAGAATAAAGTTGTTGTTTTTTCTGCAAACCCTCACTGCTCCTAATGGACCATTCCATGGAATATCAGAGATAGATAACGCAATTGAACTGGCTATTAACCCGAGAAGGTCCGGATCATTTTCACCATCCCAAGAAAGAACAGTTATAATTACCTGAATTTCTCTTTTTAGTCCTTTAGGGAATCTTGGCCTAATACATCTATCAATTAACCTGGCGTTGCAAACCGCTTCATCAGACGGCCTGCTTTCTCTTTTAATGTATTTAGGACCTTTAATCTTTCCGGCTGCATAATATTTTTCCTGGTATTCAACAAATAAAGGAAAAAAATCCAGGTCTTCTCGGTTTTGCTTGCTCATTACGCAAGTAGCTAAAACTAAAGTATCGCCGCAGCGAACCAAAGCGCTTCCATTTGCTTGTTCTGCTAAACTGTTGGTCTCAACTTCAATATTTTTCCCATCTAATTTTAGATTAAATTTCATGAATAAGCGATACTAATATACGAATGACATACTAATTATACTAATATTCGTATCATTGGTATGCTAATTAGTATTATTGGTATCGCTGTTATTTCTTTAATAAATATTTCTTGGGCGATTTCTCCAAATCAATGAATTCATCAGTTATTTCTCTTAAACGCGAAGAGGATGACCTGCCGAAAGCAATAATCTCTACTCTTTTTCCTTGATTTTTTAAATATTCAACCAAAGAGATAAAGTCGCCGTCTCCCGAGGCAAGAACCAAAACATCAACACTGGGAGCTATTCTGATAGCATCAATAACTATTCCAACGTCCCAGTCAGCTTTTTTCTGGCCTCCATAGAATTCTTGAAGTTCTCTCACTCTGGTTTCAATACCAAGCTTGGTCAAAGCATCAAAGAATGGCTTTTCCTCTCCTGTTTTTGTGCTAACCACATAAGCAAAAACTCTTATTAAACTTCTTCCGCTCACTGCTAATTTCAAAATCTCTTGAAAATTAACCCGGGCATTATATAGATTTTTTGCGGAGTGATACAGATTTTGAACATCTATTAACACCCCTACCCTTTGTCCAATGTGTTTTATGACCATAGTTACTTTTTAAGCCCTATTGCTTTAACAATCTTATTATACCTTTTTTCGTCTTCTTTTTTCAGATGCTTTAAAAGTTTTCTTCTTTTAGAAACCATTTTCAAAAGCCCTCTCTTGGAATGAAGGTCTTTAGAATGTTTTTTCAAATGAGAAAGCAATTGTTTAATCTCTTCGGAAAGCAAAGCAACCTGAACCTCGTCAGACCCAGTATCTGCATTATGCAGTTTATACTTTTCAATTATTTTTGTTTTTTCTTCTGTTGATAACATATTTTTGTGCCCCGTGAGGGATTCGGACCCCCGACCTTATCCTTAAGAGGGATCTGCTCTACCAATTGAGCTAACGGGGCAATTTAGGGACAGGGGATTTCAAACAAACCTTGCTCCCACCAGTTTTGATAAATCTGAGTTGTCCAATCAGCCAGGCCAATAAACTTAAGAACAAGACCGATAATAAGAAAAGCGCCATAAATTATCAAAAGGCCGAAGACAACTGCTGTAAATAATCTTTTTGCGCGAGAAAGCATTTCCGGGCCTCCGCCGGTTGGGCTGGCATAAGCAACAATATACATAAACCCGCCAATGGCTATCATTAAAGCAGCTAAAGACGGAACTATTTTAATTAAGAGAAAATCAATAATTCCATCAAGCATTACAAAAAGATGACAAAGTTGGCAAGGAATGGTCTGGTCTCCAGGTTGTTCAATATCATCTTCAGAAAGACCGCAAGGAACCAGTCCAGCATGGATTGAAGCAGCAAAAGAAAAAAACAACAAACTCAAAAAGATTATTGGAAATATCTTTTTCACCCCGTTAGAAATTTCTGTTTTTTTCATCATAATAATTTGTTTTACAAATCCCGTTAATTTTATAGATTTCTAACGGGGTTCATTTTTTAATCATAGCAAATTTTTAAAAAAAAGAAAACCCTTTAAAGATAGGGCCGTTTCAAAAAACTAAACTCCTTAAATTTATTTAACAGCTAAAAGCTCTTTTAATTCCTTTACTTCTATTTCTAATTTTTCTATTCTTTCGCGGTGATTGACAATGAGAAGCTTCTCTATTGTTTCTAAACGATCTTCAACTTTGTTAAATCGCATATTAACCTCATCTTTTTTGGCTGTTTCTTCAAACCCCTTTTGCACCATTCTAGCTAAATCTCCAATTGTAATATTATTTTGATTCTCCATACAATTTCATTATAGCTTTTCAAAAAAACATGTCAAATAAACAAAAAAAGGGGTTAAATTTTAACTTTTAAGGTCTTAATTCTTCCAGCTTATAAAGCTTCCTACGGGATATTTGCTTAAAAAGTTTTTTGTTGTTGTTTTTAACACATCAAAGTGTAAATGACATCCAGTAGCATAACCCGTGTTACCCATCTTTCCGATAGGATCTCCTGTTTTTACTTTTTGTCCAGGGACAACTAAAATTACAGAGAGATGCCCATAATAGGTTATTACCCCATTCGGATGTAAAATTGTGACTCTATTTCCTCCGATTTTAATTCGTCCTATCTTTTCTACTGTTCCTCCGGCCGCAGCTACGACTAACGAACCGCAATCATTAGCAATATCAATCGCATTATAAGGATGTAATCCCTGACTAATCATTCCTTCGCAAGGTAAAATGAAATAAGATTTTCCTACCGGAATATCATTTAGAAAACTTGAACTTGGAATCGAAGACTGCTTACCATCAGGAATAATTAAAAAATCGCCAATGTAAATATTTCCTTCATTGCCAAGCTCGTTGAATTCAACGATTTCTTCTAAATTCGCTTCATAAATTTTAGCAATTTCACTCAAAGTATCATCTCTCTCAACCATATAAAGTATTCCTGAAATTGGAAGAATAATAAGTTTCTGGCCAATCTTAATTATTGACTTTGAGCTTAAATCATTGGCCCATAAAATCGTGTCCAGAGAAATATCATATTTATCTGCAATAAAAGAAATAGTATCGCCTGATTGAACAACATATTCAATAATTTCGTTTCTTCTTTCTATCTCATCTTCAACACTTCCTAACATAGTTCCCAAAACCTGAGGAGTAATTGTTGCTGGCGGAGAAAGCCCAATTATGCTGTTATCTTGAATAAAAGTCATTTTAGGAGATTCTCTAAAAAAATTCTTTGCTGGCTCAACAAATAAATCCTGAGAAACCAAACTGGCTGATATCTGTTTAGGCAATTTTAAGGTGGAAACTATTCCTGATATTGAACTTAGAAATAAAAAAGCAATCAAAACTATGCTTGCGTTAAAAAAAACCTCTTTTTTTAAATTATTATCATTATCATCGGGATTTTCCATATTACTTCTTTATAACTCTATTAAAGACCATGGTCAAGTAGTTTTTCCACAGACATGCTATCATTGAATAATGAGAATCAGATATAAGATTAAACCAATAAAACGTTTTGGACAGAATCTTCTGATTGATAAACAGGTTATCAAAAAAGTCATAAGAACAGCGAATCTTCATTCAAGAGATATTGTCTTAGAGATTGGTCCTGGGACAGGAACTTTAACTCAGGAAATAGCAAAAATAGCAAAAAAAGTAATAGCAGTGGAAAAAGACCCGCGCATGTGTGAAGCTCTCAAAGAAAATTTAAAAGATTTTAAGAATATTGAGATAATCAACCAAGACATTCTTAACTACCCACTACCTACTACAAACTACAAACTAATAACCAATCTGCCGTTCTATATCACTGCGCCTGTTATTAGAAAGTTTTTAGAATCAAAAAATCCGCCGAAAGAAATGATTTTAATAATTCAAAAAGAAGTAGCTCAAAGAATCTGCGCTAAACCGCCAATAATGAACATCTTGGCTCTTTCTGTCCAATTCTACGCCAAACCAAAAATCATATTATATGTTTCAAAAAAATCTTTTTACCCCCAACCAAAAATAGATGCAGCAATAATAAAAATAATTCCTTGTGCTAAACCGAGTTTAGCACAAAATAGAGATAAATTTTTTAGAATCGTTAAGGCAGGTTTTGCTCATCCCAGAAAACAACTTGTCAACAACTTAACAAATGGGGTAAAATTAAATAAGAAAGAGGTTAATGATTTGCTTCTGAAAAACAATATCAAACCCTCTCAACGAGCTGAGACCTTGACTATTAATAATTGGATTCAATTAACAAAAGTGTTATAATGTTTTAATGCTGAGGAAAACTAAAAACTTTTTATTTAATCTATGTAAAAAGAAAACAATTCTCTTTGTTTTCTTTTTTAGTTTTTTTGGGCTTACATTTGCCAGATCAGCTTCAGCAAATTGGGTTTGGGATATAATTCTTGGAATTCCTCTTAAAACTGTTCTTTTAATTATGTGGATTATAACCCAATTTACGACTTTCCTTACGGGTCTATGTGGTAAACTTTTGAACTGGGTTTTAAGCCCTGGTTTTATTACTTTTTCTTATACCAAACCAGGTCCTGCTGCGCCAGATAATCCAATAATTGAGGTGGGCTTAGGAGTTACTCAAGGATTCGTAAATATGCTCCTGGTTTTAATCTTGGTCTATATTGCTATTGCCACCATTCTCCGGCTGGCTGGCTATGAAACAAAAAAACTTTTAATAACATTTATAATTGTTGCTCTTTTAGTGAACTTTGCGCCAGTTATTTGCGGAATAATTGTTGATGCTTCTAATATTGTAATGAACTTTTTTGTTCAAGACCTCGGAACTGATGCTTTTGGAGCAAAAATGGCCAGACAAGTTAGTGATATTATGTTTGATTGGGAAAATACAACATGGGAAAAGTCGGGCCAAAGTGTACTCCAACTCTATATTTTGAATGGTTTTCTTTTTGTTTTAAGTTTTATCCTGCTTCTTTTCGCTTTAATTTTTACGCTTAGGTATTTAGTCATCTGGATACTCGTAATTCTCTCTCCCCTGGCCTTTGCCTGCTATATTTTACCCATTACAAGGAAATATTTTGACATGTGGTGGAAACAATTTATTGCCTGGTCATTTATTGGAGTAACCTGCGGTTTCTTTCTTTATTTAGGACTTCTTTTTGTAACCCATATCCCTGCCGCAATCCCTTCTCCTACTACTGGTCAAGGCGGTCTTTTTGACCCAATCCTTCCTTATTTTGTTTCAGTAATCTTTCTCGGCATTGGATTGGTCTTTGGACTTCAAACTTCAGCCATAGGCGCTACAACAGTAGTAAACTTTGCCAAAACAAAAGGGAGAGCAACCGTAAGGGGCGCTAGAAAAGGTTCATGGAGAGCTGCGAAATGGACAGCGGAAAAAGCAAGGGCAAAAACACCGGAAAGCTGGAGAAAATGGGGGGAAAGACAACGAGGCGCAAGAAAATGGGGCGCAGGAGAAACAGGAATAAAAGGTTTTGTTAAAAGAACTGCAGCTACTGCTGTTCCTATCCGCTATATTCGTCGCGGAGCAGGAGCATTAGTTGGCGGCGGAATACCTGAAGCTGAACAAGCAAAAATTAGAAAAACAGAAGAATCTATCAAAGATACTGATAGAATACCAACCCTTGCTAAAAGATATCACAGAGCAATTACAGATACTGAAAGAATTGGAATATTAAATAAACTAACTGAGAAAGGAAATATTGAAGAAGCAATGGACAAGAAAAAACTCGGGGCTTCCGCTATTACAGAAGAAGAAATAAAGAAAGTGATGAAAAAAGCTAAAAAATTAGATGCTGATAAAAGTCTTAAAAAAGCCTTCCCTCATATCGCTGGCGAAGGCGATTCCGCAAAGATAAAAAACATCATCAATAAAATGAAACCAGCTGATTATAAAAACATCTCTAAAGAAGCGCTTAAGAATGAAGATGTAGTAGACGCTATGCTATCCACGGCAATGGGAAAACATATTAGTCAACTTATTGAACAGCATGGACAACTTGCTGCCCAAGCTATTGAGGAAGGAATTGATAGAGGCGCACCCGTAAATACAAGATTGAAAAAATATCTTACCAGCCAAGTAGGCCAAGGATTAATTTCACCTAAAACACATCCGAATAAATGGACTGAATCGGGAACACCGCCTCCTGCGCCCACAGCTGGAGCAAGAATGGGCATGGGCAGCCCGCCACCAAGCCCAACACCACCAACGAGAGGGCAATTTAGAAAACGGCCAGAAATTCCTAGAACAGGAAAGGAGGGCAAAAAAGCAAGCAATATTCCTACAACAGGAAAGGGAGGCAAAAAATAAGTGAAAAAAATAGAAAAAGGACCATCCGAATGGTCCTTTTGAATTCTTGTTTTTTGGTTCAAGTAGCAGAAGAACTGCTCTCGCTCTTAATGCTACGCACCGCAGCAACAATACCAGCAATTATTGAAGCTATACCACCATCAGCACGCACATCAATTAAGCTCTTTGTGTCTGCTGCCTTATAATAAAGAATAAACTTAGTTGCTATATCCATAGCCTCTTTCTTTTCATATCCATAGGTCTTTTGCGTTAAAATCTTAACAATCTCTCCATGCAAGCCACCTGATTCCATGGCCCTCTGTTTAACCTCATCTTTGGCAGCTGTCTTGCTAAGCTTAGCAAGCTGAATCGACCTCTCTTCTTCAAAAACCTTTTGCCTTGCCTCAACAACCTTTTCGTCCCAGTTAAAATCGCTGATAGTTAAACGTTTTGCCTCTATCCCATATCCCTTGATCGTGCCGTCTAACCCTGGAAAATAGTCTCTTATCTCTTCCCACCATGATTCTTTCCCCTTACTATGAATAGCTGTCAAAACCTCATCAACAGTAAGATTGTTAAGATGAGTGCGTAGAGCGTTTTCGCCGTTTTCTTCAACCGCATCTTTCCAGTCCTCAATGGCATAAACCATACGAAGCACGTTGCCATCTTCTTGTTTTGTCCCAGCTTCAATTAATTGCACCCATAAAATAGGGTCTACAAGCTGAGTTTTCCCTCCGTTTTTAAGATCAATGTGAACCCCATCAGGATATTTTCTCTCAGGAAATAATTGCACTGGTTGTTCCCATGTATTAACTATCATCCTTTTGTGCATTAAAATAGGGCAAACCCATCTTAGGCCTGGTTTCTTAACACAATACGGCTTGCCTAAAAGTTCAATCATGATTCTGACTTCTGGTTGAACTGTCATAAGCCCGGGAGCCGCGAATAAAAAAAACATTAAGGGGATACTTGAAAAAATAGATCAGAAAATCCAGTATTTCCCGAAAAAACACCCTATTCCCACCACCAAACAAAACAGCAATCCAACGAAAACTCTTTTTAGCCAAATATCCACTTTTTCGGCTATTGCTTCCATATCTTTTTTGATTTGATCTATTTGTGTTGACATTTTTCCATCCTTTCAATCCTATATTTAATTTGGAATGTTCAATTTTATCAAGAAACAATTTCTTGAATATCTAATCATATCATATATCCATATTTTTGTCAACCTCTAAATTTCACGATCGTGAATTTTAGAGAACTAATAGAAAATAGAAAAAACAAGAAGGTTAACTCCTTGTTTCTATTGCTGTTGATATGTGGTTGATATCGGATATCAACCACATATTGAACTTTGCGCGGGCAGAGCGAAAAATAAAAAGTAATTTTTCAACTACTCGCTATAAAATATCCACTATCAACTAGCTTTAATCGGCATTACAACATAAATATATGTATCATCGCCAACTGCCTTAAGAACCCCGGGGCCGGACTCTTTATTCATCTCAAATATAATCTCCTGGGTTTTTATGCTTAAAATTCCGTCTAACAGGAAGCGGTGGTTAAAAGAAATTTCCACTGGTTCTCCTTTTATTTTTCCAAAAACAGAAGATTGATACTGCCCAACGTCGGGACTTTGGCTAAAAATATCTATCTTGTTGTCTTTGGGATTAATCTTAATTTTCACCTCGTTTATTTTCCCGCTAAACAAACTGGCTGTTTTTACTTGATTTAAAAATTCATCTTTATTCAATACTAACTGTGTTGTGTATTTCTTGGGGATAATCTCTTGATAATTCGGGTATTCTCCCTCTATTAAACGGGAAATAACTTGGACTTGAGCATGATCGGTTTCTTCCATAGGATACTCAAACATTACTTGGTTGGGCGAAAAATACATCTTTACTTCCCCTTGTTTTTCGCCAAAAATGTTTACCAATTCCTTTGCTGTTTTTTGCGGAAGAATTAAAGAATATTCTTTTTCTAAGGGAGAATTGTTTTTTAGAAATATCTTTTTTTCGCCTAAGCGGAAACTGTCGGTAGCCGCTATGGTTATAATGTTTTTTTGAAACAAGAAATAGATGCCGGAGATTTCAGGCCTGGCGGTAGAAGGAACGGCAATATCAGCTATCTGGTTTAAACTTTTACAAAAAGAGGGCGCTTCAATAGAGATTGTCTCTCCATTATTAATTTTAGGTATAATTGGAAACTCTTCGGCGCTTAAACCTTTTATTTGGGTTTTATAATTTTCGCATTCAATAAATAAATTATTATTTTTTAGTTCTAAGTTTATTTTTTTATTTGGCAAAAGGTTTATAAAATTAGAAAACAAGCGCGATGGAATGGTAATTTTTCCTTCTTTTTCAATTTTAGTTAAAACCCACCAATTTATCCCTATTTCCAAATCGGTAGCAGCTAAATTTAAAAAATTCTTCTCTGCTGATATTAAAATATTATTCAAAATAGGAAGCGTTAAAGACTTTGAAGAAATTCTTTCAATAATATTTAACCCTTGTTTTAATTTTTCTTGTAGAATTAGTAATTTCATAATAGTTAGTTATTAATTAATTGTTATTGTTATTAGTGTAGTGGAAAAGCAGTTTTTTATAGGCGGTTGAATTGGTAATTTATTGTTTAAAATCAATTAGATTAAAGGTGAATTATTATTCTTTTAATTTTATTAAGTATTTATCCCCAAATTATTAGGCGCTGAATACACGCTCTTTTATTAGGCTGATTTCTTCTCCTAATTTTTTATCTTTTTCTAATTCATTTAATATTTTTTTATAGGAATGGATAGCGGTGGTATGGTCTTTGCCGTTGAATCTTCTTCCAATAAAAGGGAAAGAATTTTTTAATTCTTCTCTTAATAAATACATTGCTATTTGACGCGGTTTAACAATTTCTTTTTTCCGAGAAGAAGTCAAAAGGTCTTTTTCTTTTAAATCATAAAACTCTGCTACCATTTGAATTATTTTTTTAGGCGTAACTATTCTTAAGGGAGAAGAGAGTAGTTTTTTAAAAAGAGTTTTAGTGATTTCTATATCAGGCTTTTGATTGTTTAATTTCTCGTAAATAATTAAACGGTTAAGAGCGCCTTCTAATTCTCTAATATTTTTTTGGATAACTGAAGAAATATATTGATAAATTTCATCAGAAAACTCTACTTTTTTTTCTTGGGCTTTAGTTTTTAAAATAGCAATTCTTGTTTCAAAATCAGGACCGCTAATATCTGCTATCATTCCTCCTTCAAATCTTGACCTTAATCTCTCGGCCAATGAAGAGATAGCTTTCGGCGGACGGTCTGAAGAAATAATAATTTGTTTATTGTTTTCGTACAATACGTTAAAAATATGAAAGAATTCTTCTTGAGTTTTTTCTTTTCCAGCCAAGAATTGAACATCGTCAATGATTAAAACATCAACTCCCCTGTATTTAGATTTAAATGAATCTATTGTATCGTTTCTGATTGACGAGACGACTTCTGATGTGAATTTTTCAGAAGAAACATACTTTACTTTATTTTTTTTAGAGTTATTAATTATTTCATTTCCAACGGCTTGTAGAATATGAGTTTTGCCCAGACCAACCCCTCCATAAATGAAAAGAGGGTTATAAACAGCGCCAGGTTTTTTGGAAACAGCAACAGCGGCGGCATGCGGCAGTTCATTAAAAGGGCCGACTATATAAGAATCAAAAGTATAGCGAGGATTAAGGTTGGTTTCTTTGTTTACTTTAAATTGCTGAAACTCCAGCTGGTCTGTTTCTGGCAGAATCGTTGGGGCTTTTTTAAGGATTTTTAATCTAGTTTTGCCAATATCATATCTGACTTCTTTAATTTCTTCATTTAAATTATGCAAAATTTTTAAAATTGTCTTATTATACTTATTTTCTAACCATTCTTTAACAAAAGAATTGGGCACTAAAACAATAATTTTTCCATTTTCTTGAGAGGTAATTTCAGTGCCTTTAAACCAGGTAGCAAAATTTGCCTGGGAAATATTTAATTGGATTTGACCAAGGACTGTTTGCCAAATTTCTTCGTTAGTCATGTTTTTTTATTATATCATATGTCAAATTTAAAACAAAATAACATAAAAAGGCAGTTTTTGTTAACAAATTGTTAATAATATGTTAATATGTTAATATAATAATATGAGCATTACATATCAGCCCAAAAAAAGAAAAAGGAAAAAAACACATGGGTTTAGATTGCGTCAAAAAACCAAAGCAGGAAGAAGAGTATTAAAAAGAAGGAGAACAAAAAAAAGAAAGAGACTTACCGTGTAAGGTGTTGTCGTGTAAAATGTTACCAAAAATCAACAGGCTTAAAAAGAAGAAGGATTTTGAGACAGCATTTAAGCGGGGCCAGGGATTTAAGCAGGGCTTTTTATATCTAAAAATTATAAAAAATAACTTGGATGTGAGTCGTTTCGGTTTTGTAATTAGCAAGAAGTTTTCTAAAAAAGCAGTAATTAGAAATAAAACCAAAAGAAGATTAAGAGAAATAATTAAAATGAGATTGCCAGAAATTAAAAAAGGGATAGATGCAGTAATAGTGATGATGCCCGGGGCTGAAAATGAGTTTCAGAAATTAGAAGATGCGTTAGACAAACTTTTTAAAAAAGCAAAGATTTTGTGATAAGCTAAGCTTATCGGTACCGATAAGCTTAGCTTATCACAAATATGAAAAAAATACTTATTAAAACTATTAAATTATACCAGGTTTTAATTTCCCCTGTTTTAGGCCATCATTGCCGTTTTTATCCAAGCTGTTCAGAATATTATTGTTTGGCGATTGAGAAGTACGGCGTAACAATGGGCACATGGAAGGGAGTTAAGAGGATAGCGCGATGTCATCCTTGGAACCAAGGAGGAATAGATTTACCATAAAAAAATGAATATTTTAATAACAGCATTCAACACAATTTTATATCGTCCTCTTTTAAACGCCCTTGTTTTATTATATCAATACATTCCTGGCCATGATTTTGGAGTTGCTGTTATTGTTTTAACTATTTTAATAAAGTTTCTATTTTACCCATTAGGAGTTAAAGCAATTAAATCGCAGAAAGCTCTTTCAGGGCTTCAGCCGAAAATAAAAGAAATTCAGGAAAAATACAAAGACAATAAAGAACAGCAGACAAAGGAAATAATGGGGCTTTACAAAAAGGAAAAGATAAATCCTTTTTCCGGCTGTTTGCCCTTGCTTATTCAACTTCCGGTATTAATTGCTCTTTATAGAGTATTTTGGCATGGTTTACAGCCGGAACAAATGGTTCTTCTTTATGGTTTTGTTACTGCTCCCGGAATAATTGATTCAACTTTTTTTGGAATTATAGATCTGGCAAATCCTAACGTAGCAGTAGCGTTTTTAGCAGGGATTTTTCAGTTTATTCAGGTAAAAATGACCGCTCCTAATCCCAAGGAAGGCAAAAAACAAGATTCTAGTTTTGCTGGTCAGATGCAAAAACAGATGCAATATTTTATGCCCGCCTTTATGGTTTTGATTCTTTTTCGTTTGCCTTCAGCTATTGGTCTTTACTGGCTCACCACTACGCTCTTTACAATTATTCAACAATATGTTATTTTAAAGAGCGATACGAATGATACTAATTAGCATACCAATGATACGAATATTAGTATAATTAGTATGTCATTCGTATATTAGTATCGCTTTATTTATGAATCAAAATAATATAAATGAAATAAGGAAAACCATTGAAGAGTTTTTTAAGAAAGCAACCTTTGAAGTTGAAGCTGATGTTTTGTCTTTTGAAGAAAAAACGCTTCCAGTAAAGATAAAAACTGAAGAACCAAGAATTTTAATTGGTCAAAACGGCCAAACTTTAGCCGAGATCCAGCATATTTTAAAAGCAATATTGAGGCGTAAAATCCCAGAAGAATTTTATCTTAATATTGATATTAATGATTACAAGAAGAAAAAAACAGAATATTTAAAAGAAACAGCTATTTCTTTGGCTGATGAAGTTGCTTTAACTAAAAAAGAAAAAATACTAACAGCAATGTCAGCTTATGAAAGAAGGATTATTCACTTAGAATTAGCTGAAAGAAAAGATATTATTACTGAAAGCATTGGCCAAGAACCAGAAAGAAGGATAGTTATCCGCCCCCACCCTTACGTTTAATAATAAAATACTACGAGAACAGTTCTCGTAGTATATTCAAACAAAAACCGTTTTCCAAGAGCGGCTTTTTTGATTATTTAAAATATTTTACAACGGCTTGGCGCTAATGATTAAGAGTTTTGTCGCCGCTGCTTCAGCGCAACAAGGCATATATGATACATTTTGCCCAAATCCTCCGACAGCTATACAATCTTCTTTTATTATAGTTTGGTTTTTATAGTCAGTACAAGCTACCCATTTAACTATATTATCATATTCTTCTAAATTATTTTCAGTTTCGCTGAAAAAAGTTTCGCATGACCCTAATTCTATTTTGTCTTTACAGAGTATTGCTAAAAGATCACCTTCAATTCTCATTGACTTGGGCGGCCAAGAAAGGTTGAATTCGCACCACCATTCAGAGCTTTCTCCTTGCCCCTGTGAAGTTATGCAATCAGGATCAGTTGTTATATTAGCATAAACAGGGGTTAATCCCCCCACTCCCTTATTTTCATTATATTCCTGATATAAAACTACTTCCCAATTTGGATCTGGTTCGTAAATTAAGGCAAAGGGTTTAATTGAGGAAACCTTTAAAAGCGTTTGTTCGCCATAGGCATCAGCGGTACCCTGGGGATCTATAAGATTATAAGCAAGCACTTGTGATTTTCCTCCAAAATTTTTCTCTTCATATGCCACCGCTCCATATTCAACTACATTGGTTATTTTTACCCCATCTGTTTCTATGTGAGGGATAAAATAAATATATTGAATTTTATTATCAAAATCTGATCTAATATCTTCTGTGCCTGATATTGAATAGCACTCTAAAGCGATTTTATCAAGAGCTTTATCTAGCTCTTTTTTTATTTCTCTTTCTCTATCTTCGCTAGGGCTTAGAAGTTTATACTCCATCATAAGATCCCAAGATTTTCTTATTTCTACCTCTTCTTTGCAGACGAGAACTCCAGGTGATAACTCAGACATGATGGGTCTTAGTCGGGGGAGGTGGAAGACAATTAATTCAGGGTTAATGGTGGTTAAAATTAGATAAGAGCCAAAAAGGATTAAAAGGCCTAAAAGAGCGGCGCCAATTCGGTTCTTAGCATCATTCATTGCCTCTGGATTTCCAGCTGATGTAAAGTATTGAAACCCGGCATAAACCAAAACAACAAGAGCAATCAGGCCGCTTATCCAGATTAAGAAATTAAAAATATATTTAAAGTATTCAGGAACCGGAGTGGTGACTTGTTCTGGTTGTTCACCTTCAATTTCTGGATATTTTATCTCAAGCTCTCTATCTTGCGCAAAAGCAAAACCAGCTAAACTGAAAAGCATAATAGAAACAATAAGAATGCTAAAGAATTTTTTAATCATATAATAATTGTTTTATGTTTGATTATTTCGTCTATAATATTGAGGACCTCGTCACAAGCTTGAATAATTGAAGGTTTTATTTGTTGGACTTGGCTCAACTGGTTTTGAATATTATCAACTGGGCAGGGGTTGCCGCCGTTGCATCCGCCTGGCTCGCAGCCATCTTTTATATCATGACAGCCCCCTTGACAGCTGGCAGAGCATTTATCTTTTACATTAATTAAGCATTCATCCGGGAGTACGCCTATTTCTGACGCCGGATTACTTATTTTATCAATCAAATCAGCTAATTCTTCAAGTTTGGCTGCTAAATTTTTTTTTAGATTCTTTTCTTTGGTTATTTTTTCTCTTTGCTCAATTAGGTATTGTTTAACCTTATCATCATCTTCTATTATTTCACTTTTCATATAATAAACAATCTTTTCGTCTAAGACCATTTTTATTTCGTCTTGTAAGTCCTGTTCTTCAGCTATAGTTCTATTTCTATAATAAAGGATTTCATCTTTCCAGGCAATGACCCTTTTTTGGTTTTCTTTAATTTCTGATTGATTTGGGCAGGGCTGAAATCCAGGCCCGGCATAACACCGCGCCGGCTCACAAGAATTGTCGGAGCCGCCTCCAGCGCAAACGCATAAGGATTGAGTATTTGCGCAGTCGCAGTTGTCAGTGATGTCTTTTATTTTCTGGCTGGAAAGTTCAATCCCAGGAATTATGTTTTCTTTAATTTGTTCAGCAATTTCTTTAACTTTACCTAAAAGTTCGGGGACTTTAGTTTTAGAAGGCGGTATGTCTAAAGGATGGAAAACAATATCTTCCAAAACAGGCATTTCAAAGCTAACTAAGTTGGGATTAATGGTTCTTAAAATTAAATAAGAAGAAAGAAGAATAATAATCCCCAAAAAAGCAGCTAATATTTGTTTTCTGGCTTTGCTTAATTTTTCCGGCTCGCCAGCTGAAGTTAAATAAAGAATTCCGCCTATGATTAAAGCTGCTAAAGCAATTGCTCCGGCAATAGAGATAATGTATGTATAAAGATTTTGAAAAGCGTCGGCTAAATCAGGCATATTTATTATTTAGTTTCGCAGATGTAAAAATTGAGCTCATGAACACACTGGGCAATTTCTGGGTCATTTAATTCTTGGGCTTTTTTATTTAGGCATTTCTGAACACATTCTCTGTGTTTGTCTTGGCCTATTTCTAAATAACACTCTTCAAAGCAATCTCCATAAGCAGAGTTTTCTGTTTTACAGCAGATTCGCAGTATTGCGTTATTTGGAGGGATAATTGCTCCTTTTGCCTGCGAGCAGTTAAATAGTTCATCATAATGTTTCATTACGTATCTAATATTCTTTGCTAAATCTTCAATTATCTCCGGACTTATTTCATCAATTATGGTTATTATGCCAATATTTGAAATAGTATCATTGCTGTCTTTTCCATCTATTATATCCTTTATTTCTTGTTGAATTCTTTGGATTTCTTTGAGCTGGTCCTCAATTTCTTCATAAGGGCAAGGCGTGTCTTTATCTCTTTCTTTGCATATACTAGGGTAATTCCCAGAGGAATCAGCGCAGCAATAAGTCCATCCTTGACAGAGATCAATACAGGGGTCGTGACCGCAACCGCAATGAAAGCAAGCGCAGCGACGTTCGCACCCTCTTTTAGAACTGCATTGGCTTACTAAGACCTGTAATTTATCAACAGCATCAGTTAATTCTTTGTTTTTTTCAACAAGCAGTTCCAGTTTGTTTATTAAGAGCTGGGTTGTTCTTTTTGCCCGGTCAATAATTTCGCCAACCGGAGTTTCTTTTGAACAAGCCATTGATTCTGAAAAAACCTCTTCTGCTTCTTCTACCGATTCTTCCCCAGTAAGCTTATCTGCATCGGGCACAGACACTGGAAAAACCTCTTTTTGTTCCATTGTTCCGCTAACAGAACAGTAAAAAGTTGCAAAATCATTATCTGTCATTATTGATGCTTTCCCATATATATTTGGCAAATAGTATCTAATATTAACATCGTCCCAGAAATTAATACTTTTTAATGTCCAGCCCTGATTATCATAAGAATCTTTTTTATTATAGAATTGAAGTAAACTCCTCAAGGACCTTAAGGGACATTCTTTAATGAATTTTTCCGCTCTTTTCAAACGGTCTAACTCTTCTTCTAAAAGACGAACTTCTTGTTCCGTTTCCGTATTTTTTATACTAAGATTGTTAATTTCTGCTTTGTTTTTATTTTCATTGTCTTGAATTTCTCCTCTTACGTCGCTGCATGGATCGCAAGTGCAAGGTTTTGTTGCGCTACAACCCCCACAATTACATTTCCAAGTTGTATTCCCCGACTTATTGTTGCCGCAGGGCTGTTCTGGATCAGTCTGGCGACAACTGCATTCATCTGCCGCATTTTTTAAATTTTCGCTTTGGTTTAAAAGTTTGTTAGTAATTTCTTTTGTTGTTTCAGCAATGTTTTTGATCCGCGTCATTCTTGGTATTTTTTCCTCTTCGGGTTTTGGATAATCAGAAATATATGTTTCAAAGAGATTTTCAATTATTCTGGAAAAAGGCATTTCAACGTCAATTGAGCTGTTAATGGCAGTAGTTTCAGGCAATGGTACGTCTGGTTTTACAGGAATTTGAACCGTTTGGAGTGTTGGGATTTTTAGATTAATAAACTGCGGGCTAAGAGTTTTTAGAATAAGATAAGAAGAGAGTAAAATTAAGAGACCAAAAAAAGCGCCGGAGATTTGGTTTTTAGCTGAACTCATTCTTTCCGGTTTGCCAGTTGAAATTAAATAAAGAATTCCTCCGTAAATCAGGCCTCCAAGAGCAAGTATTCCTCCTGTCCAAATACACAAATTAACCAGATATTTGGCATAGAGAGAAAGAACGTCTTCTGGCAAAGTAGTATTTAAAAAATCTTGAGGCGCTAAAGCCCCGGGAATTCTGGGATAAATTATTTCCAAAAAAAAGAGAAGCATATTAAACAAGCATTCTAATAACCCAAGTAGGAAGAATATCGCTTACCATTGGTATGCGTTCAATAAGAAAGGGAATAACAGATGCTTTCAGAGGAACTTTAGCTAAAACAGTCAATAAAATAACAAAAACAATTTCAAATGGCAGCTCCCACAATTGGTCAATAACAGGGAGAGGAATAAGGTCAACGATCTCCATAATAACGGCAAAAAAAATCAAAATCATTCCGCCTGGTGAAAGCAAAACATCAGTAGGAATTTTTTGAAACCAGCCGCCTTTCTTCTTGGCCGGCGCTTTGATAATTTGTTTTTCTTCAGCCATATCTTAGCTTCCAATTTCCTTTTTAGCCTCTTTTATTTTTTGGAGTTGTTCTGGGGATGTGGTAATAATCTGGTCTTCAGTATACGAAGCAAGGATTTTAATTAAAACGTGTTTTGTCCCGGCAAAGAATATGCCTTCCCCTACTGGTGATTCCAGCAAGGACATTTTTTCTTCTTCAGTAAGGTTAAATGTTTTCTGAACTACATTAATAGTAGCTGGGCTTTGCTTCATTAAGAGGGCTAAAGAAGAGTTGGTAAGAATTGGTTTGCCATACTCTGATTTCATAAAATCCTGCACGTCCTGGGTAATAGTGGTTACTCCCAGCCAATATTTCCTGGCCCTTTTAACTGTTCCAAATAAGAAGGAAGCTCCATCTTCTGTTTTCATCAGCCACCAGGCCTCGTCAATTACTAAGAGCCGCTTTTTCATCTCAGAAGTAATTGTTTTCCAAATATATCTTAAAATCATAAACAGAGCCATAGGCCTTAATTCATCTTCCATGTCGCGGATGCCGAAAACAACCAATCTGTTTTCCATACTTACATTAGAGGGTTGGTTAAAAAATTGAGAATAAACGCCTTTGGTAAATCTTTGAAGCCGTTTAACCAATGATTCAGCTCCTTCCATTGTTTCCAGAATTGCCTCAAGGTCGCTCATTGTGGGGAAGGGAAGGCTTTCTTTTTTGCCCCAAAGTTTTGGGTCGGTTTCTGGAGTAATGTCTTTTGCCGCGTAAGTTTCAGTTAAGGCCCTGTCTATAATACCATCTTCTTCCGGGGTTAATCCGCCGAGCATAACTCTCATTAAGCCAACTAAGTTAATAATGTTACTTCTTAAAACGTCTTCTGGTTTTTCGTCTTCTCTGGGAGGAGGAAGGTCAAAGGGATTAATATGATGTTCAGAAGATAAAGAAATATTAAAGAAAGAACCCCCTACTGCCTCTGCTAAAAACTTGTACTCATTTTCCGGGTCTATAATAATGCATTCTGCCCCAAGCATAAGATATCTTAGAATTTCTAATTTAACTGCGTAAGAATTATGAACAAACATTCCTCCTTGTCCTGCTAAAAATACTTCATTATCAACTGTTAAGTCATAAACATATTTATCATTTTTATTTTCAATTTTCTCAATTTCTACAATCGGATCCCAGAAAAGATTAGAGTTGGCTAATACTTTTAGTTGGGCTAATTTTTTTTCAACTAAAGGAATTTTATTCATTAGAACATCTTGATAATTTTGCCAGACAAACTGAGCTGATTTTTGGATTGTTTCATAAGAAGTATTGCTTTTTTTGCGGGCGACTAAAGCGCTTTGCAAAGAGTGATTATAATATTTCATCGGAATATCCATTTCTTTAAATCCTAAATTAATTTTTTCTTTCAAATCTACTAAGGAATAATCACTTCCATTAATTATTTTTATTGATTTAAAGGCATTTTGAGAGAAAGGTTTAGATTTTTGGTTTTTCATTACTTGCCAACTATTACCAAGGATTTGCCATAAAGCACTATTCAATTGTTCATTCTCTTTTCCGATATTGATAATCTGAGCTAAATTAGGAAGTTTATTTAAAGTTTCAAAAGTAGCTCTCAAATTTTTAAAATGTTGAATTCTTTCTTCAATTTTATTTATGACTTTTTGTAATTGTAAAGGCGAAGGTTTATAAGATTTTAATTTTAAACTACTAATTTCACGAATATCATGTAATTGAGATGAAAACAGATGATAGATTTCTTGGATTATAGGAGCTACTTCTGGAATTAGATCAACATTAGTATTACCTTCTTTTTTGATAATTTGTTCAAGCCTATTCTTTTTTCTTTTAGATATAAAACCAATATGTTTGGCGAATTTTCTTAAGTTGTCTTGGCCCGAAATAGATAATGTCCAGTAGGTTTTTTTCCAAACCCAACCTTGAGCCCTCTTTTTTGTTTTTGAGATTCTGCTAACAATTCCGAAATAATATAAAAGATAAGAGATTTCCGAAATTAACCCTTTTGATTTAGAAACAGCTGCAATTTCGTGTTTCTCAACTCCTCCATCTCCTTCAAAATAAGCTGATAAGTATTGAGCAATTTTTGTTTTATCTAAATTAAAGACAAATGGACAAATTCTTTTTTCACCAGATTTGCCAAAACCTTCGAGAGCTTTAATCATATCAATAAAAACTCGACTAGCAGTATTAATACCTCGGTTTCCATAAAAGAAAGGAATATCAATATCTTTAAAAGCAGCTTGAGCGCTTTGAAGAAATTCGGGATCTGTGTTGCTTATCATAATAACTTCATTTCTTGTTGTGCCTTCAGCGGCGATAAATCCTAAAGTCTTTAAAAGCGCTGATGTTATAGGGA
>Ga0315547_1000377_pt1 | contig 46277 bp, 42 predicted proteins | sample SalMarSW160240MG_2_FD_202542 | JGI IMG/M metagenome (GOLD analysis project Ga0315547, IMG submission 202542) | Salt marsh sediment microbial communities from the Plum Island Ecosystem LTER, Massachusetts, United States - Salt Marsh Sediment SW1601-240 ...
GATATACGAGCCAAAGGAACTTATGACCCTGATCACCGGTGAGGAGCCGGACCCCTCTTATTTCATGCGCTATATCACCAACAAGTACAGCCAACTCTACCAGCTCTAGCAAACGCTTTAGCGCCGCAATAGTTATAGCGACACCGCTTAGGTGCGCCAAGCTCATCGCGCTTTGAAGGTACGCGCAAGCTCGGGCTTCAAGAACTGTTGAATCTCCAAAGCGTAGCCACCTGGATCCTCCAAAAAGAAGCAGCGCACCTGGATGTCTTCCTTTTCCTGTACCTCGGTCAACAGCTTAACCCCAAAGCCTTTGAGGTACTCATACCATTCCCAAACGTCATTCACCACAAGGGTTAACAGAACAGCGTTCTTATCCTGAACGCGGTAGAAACCCTTCTCCCCGTCTACCACTCCCATATAAGCGCTGGTGTTTATCTGAAAGATCTTTGCCCATCCCTGGTCATCAATAATGTCAAAACCCATTACGGCATCGTAAAACTTGGCTGCGGCTTCGATATCCTTGTAGTAAAAGAACGTAATACTCCCATTAACCTGTCTTCTATCAGTCATCTGGTCCTCCTTTTGTACAGTTTCTCAAGCTGCTGCTTTGGCTCTGCCAAACGATCTTCTAATCGCTTTGCGGTAAAATTCCACTTTTTGAAGCTCGAGCTTTTTCCGATTTCGCGTCTGGCACACCCAAGATTGCCCATCATTCCCCTTCCTCCTCGGCGGCATTGAGTGCGGCCAAGGCGTGGATACGCATGGTGTCCAGGAGAGGCACTCGGACGTCTTCGGGGCGGATGAGTAGGGGAAGCTCAGTGCATCCGAGGATCACTCCTTGGGCCCCCTGGGTTATGAGATCTTTCATGATAGCTATCACCTGGCGGCGGGACGCCTCACTCACCACCCCTCGCACGAGCTCCTCGACAATGATTCGATGGAGGGTCGACCTGTCCGCTGAGCTGGGGACTAAAGCCGTGATCCCATGGCGGGCCAAGCCTTCCCGGTAAAATGACTCCTCCATGGTGAATCGGGTTCCGAGAAGCTCCACCTTGGAAAGGCCAGCCTCCAGGGCTGCCTTGGCTGTTGCTTCGATGATGCTGATAAGGGGGATGGGGGAGTTGGCCGCTACCTCGTCAAATACGCGGTGCAGTGTATTGGTAGCGATAAGACCCACATCAGCCCCGGCGTGAGCCAAGGCTTGAAAGATCTCCGCCATCCGGTTAGCAGTGAGGTCCCATCGCCCAGTATTTTGCCAGTCCAGGAATTCCTGGAAGTTCACGCTGTACACGATGATTTCCGGATAGCCCATGTCCCCATGACGATGAATGTATTCCCGAGTGATAGCAAGGTAGTAGCCGACCGTCGACTCCGCGCTGACGCCTCCTAGAATTCCGATTCGCTTCATCGGTAGTACCTCCTTTTTTTAGAGAATAGCCGCTGGGGAAACGCGGGACAACGGTCGGCACTAGCTTAAACATTGCACGATTTTCCGGCATCGACTTGACAAGGAGAAACAAAGGCAGTATCTTAAAATAGTAAAACCAAGTTCCGCATTGCGAAACAAGTGGCTTCTTTTCGGACCCTGAAGTCTTCCAGATGGAGGCTAGACAACATGAACATCTACGACGAGGAAATCGCAACCTATCTCTGGCGTAACGGGGAGATCATCCCTTGGGAAGAGGCGACGATTCATGTCAACTCGGTAGGACATGCTTCGGTCGCTGGAATCTTTGAGGGGATTAAGGCGTACTGGAACGAGGCGGATAAGCAGCTCTATGTCTTTCGCCTGAATGATCATCTGAAACGGTTTCTTGCCTCTATCAAGATGGTTCGCTACGGGTTTAAGTATACGTTGGCGGAACTGATACAGTTCGTCCTTGATACGCTACGCGCCAACGAGTACCGGCGTGACGTTTACATTCGGCCGTATATCTTTCAAAAGGGTATCGTGCGCGAGCTTTTGCAAGCAGTACCTGGAAAAGAAACGGAATTAATCATCGATTCCTGGCCGTTTACCTCTTATCGAGACGCAGATCATGCAATCGACGTTTGCGTAAGTTCCTGGACACGCATTGCCGACAACGTTCTTCCTGCACGGTTGAAGTGCTTTTCCAACTATCATAACGGACGATTAGCTGCCATGGAGGCCAATGTTAGTGGATATGATTGGCCTATTCTCCTGGACGGTCAGGGGAAGGTGACAGAGGGACCGGGTGCCTGTCTGGCCATCGTTCGCAATGGCCAGGTTGTTACTCCGCCGATTACAAGCAGCATCCTGGAGAGCGTAACGCGAGACACGGTGGGGAAGATCGTCACAGAAGTATTGGATATGCCGTTTGAGGAAAGGGTGATCGATCGCACCGAGTTGTACGTTTGTAACGAGCTTTTCTTCATCGGTACAGGATGGGAAATCATGCCCGTAGCGTCAGTCGATCGATTGCCCGTTGGAGATGGCGGGGTTGGACCGATCAGCCAAGCGATACGCAAGGCATATGGAGAGATTGTAAGGGGGGCCGATAAGCGCCACCCTGAGTGGCGCACCTCAGTGTGGTAGTAAAATATGGGAGCCGCAAACCATAAAATAGACCTAAGAGGCTTACTTGCCCCAAAATCGATCGCTGTTGTAGGGGCCTCCGAGCGTCCTGGTCCCGGGCGCCAGGTGCTGGAGAACCTTCAGCAGCTTGGGTATGAAGGTGATGTATATCCGGTTAACCCCAAATATAAACAGGTACTCGGCCGGGAGTGCTACTCTTCTCTAAATGACGTGTATCAGGGTGGCCATCGGGTGGAATTCGTGGCCATTCTCCTCGGTCGCGACAGAGTTCTTCCTGTTTTGGAGGAGGCCACAGCGATTGGGGTGCGAGCCGCATGGGCGTTTGCCAGTGGTTTTGCTGAAGCTGGGCCAGAGGGGAAAGCCCTCCAGCACAGGCTTGAACATTTCTGTCGACAAAACCAGATCGCATTCTGTGGTCCAAACTGTGTGGGGTACCTGAACCCTGTGGCAAAAGTGGGGACCTACAGTGCTCCGATCTCGCCCTCCCTTTGCCCAGGAAGGATCGGCGCAGTAGTTCAGAGCGGTTCAATCTGCCTCGCGCTGGCAAACAGTGACCGTGGTCTTGGCTACAGCCTCCTTGTATCGAGCGGTAACGAGGCGGTGGTCGATAGCACTGACTACATCTCCTATATGCTTGAGGACTCAAATACAGACGTCGTTCTTGTCTTTATCGAGCAATTTCGCAGGCCAAACCGGTTCATCGAGGTGGCGTGTCGTGCCCGCGATGTGGGAAAGCCGATCATCGTTCTCAAGGTGGGCCGCTCCGAGATGGCAAAACAGGCTGCCATAACTCACACTGGGGCGCTGACAGGGACGGATGCGGTGTATGATGCATTGTTCAAGAAATATGGAATAATTCGCGTCAATAGCCTGGATGAGATGTTGGAGACTGCAGCGGCGCTGGTAGGATTGAAGGGTAACCTTCCAGCAGGGAACAAAGTAGGGATGATCACCGTCTCTGGTGGGGAGATTGGGCTTATTGGAGACCTGAGTGAGGAGCTTGACGTCGACTTCCCCGCTTGGTCTACTAAGGTTGCACAGACCTTTCAGGATGCCCTGCCTCCCTACTCGAACATCTCTAACCCGCTGGATGCCTGGGGGAATGGAAAGGTCGAGCAGACCTACCCCCCCTGTATGGCAGCGGCAGCTGGGGAGGAAAACATTGATCTGGTAGTAATATCACAGGACGCCCCTAAAGGCCTGGCCTCGGCGCAGGTTGACCAGTATGCCATTGTCGCTCAAGCAGCGGTGGATGTCGCTGATAAGAGCGGGAAGCCAATCGTGGCAATAAGTAATCTTTCCGGAGGACTTCATCCCGGGTTGCGCCGGATTCTTGAGAACGGCGGTGTACCACTCCTTCAAGGCACACAAGAAGGACTATGCGCGGTTCACCATGTGATTGATTATGCGAAGTTCCTGCAGGGCTGTGCTGTAGCGCGACTGAACACAGGAGAGCGCAAAGGGGCTGGCTTCCTTGGCCGCGATACGAAGATACTCATGGAGGACGAGGCCAAGAAATTGTTATCCGAATATAATATCCCCTGCACACGGGAGGTTCTGTGTCACACTGCCGATGAAGCTATCGATGCGTTTCGGAAGATCGGAGGGCCGGTGGCTCTTAAGTTGATTTCTCCTGAAATCCCCCATAAAACCGAGGCTGGAATCGTTCGGCTAAACATTGAACATGAAACGGACCTTCGTCGTGCCTACCGACAGGTGATGGAAAACGCGTTGCGGTATACTCTGGATGCTAAGATTATGGGGGTCCTCGTACAAGAGATGATCACGGCTGTAGTTGTAGAGGTGATTGTGGGAATCTCTAAGGATGCTGACTTTGGTCCCATCGTTCTCTTTGGCCTGGGTGGAACGGCGGTCGAATTATTCGAGGACCGTGTACTAGGCATCCCGCCATTATCGCGCGACGAAGCAATCGAGATGATTTATCAGACCAGGGCAAGCCGTCTGCTGCAGGGATTCCGCGGAAAGCCAGTGGGGGACGAATCAGCGCTGGTTGACGTACTTGTTCAGGTCGGACAGCTGGCGAGTCACTGGAGCGATCGGATCCATGCACTCGATATCAATCCCTTGCTCGTCCTCCCTGCAGGACAGGGGGTTGTAGCAGTGGATGCGTTGATTGAGATGGAATCTGATAACATCAGGTAATGCAAAGCCAGGAGGATGCAGGAATGAACAGAGCATTACTATCGGGGAACGAGGCCATCGCTCGCGGTGCGTATGAGGCAGGGGTTCAAATTGCCACTGGTTATCCGGGGACACCTAGCTCGGAGATCCTCGCAGCCATCGCCAAGAAATACAAGGACGAGATCTATGCAGAATGGTCGACAAACGAAAAGGTAGCCATGGATGCCGCGGCGGGCGCTGCATACTCTGGACGGCGAGCCCTCGTCACTACCAAACAGGTAGGGATGAACGTCTTATCCGACTCCCTAATGTACGTTGTGTATACAGGAATCGAGGCCGGACTCGTAATCGTGACCGCCGACGATCCAGGGATGTTCAGCTCGCAGAACGAGCAGGATAATCGCTGGTACGCCAAGCTCGCCAAGATCCCCCTGCTTGAGCCGGCAGATTCCCAGGAGGCGAAAGACTTCGTGATAGAGGCGATCGCCCTTTCGGAGCGGTTCGACACCCCCGTGCTCCTGCGCACCACGATGCGGATCTCGCACTCCAAGAGCGTGGTCACCCTTGGCGAGCGTGCCTCCGTTCCCGATGAGGTTGGTCCCTTCATCCGCAACCAGGAAAAATACGTCTGCACCGCAATGTGGGCTAAGAAGCGCCATCCAGTTGTCGAACAACGACTGATTAATCTCGCCGATTACGCCGAAGACACACCGTTCAATCGAATCGAATTGGGTGATCAGAATCTGGGAATCATCACAAGTGGCGTGACCTACGCGTACGCGCGGGAGGTCTTTCCGCAGGCATCGTTTCTCAAACTGGGGATGAGCTTTCCCCTGCCCAAGAAGATGATTCGGTCTTTTGCTGACAGGGTAGACAAGCTCGTAGTAATCGAGGAACTCGATCCATTCCTGGAGGAACAGATTCAGGCGATGGGGATCGATGTAGTGGGTAAAGAAATTTTTCCTCCATATGATGAGTTGCTCCCCGACACATTGGCCGAGCTCGCCTTGAATGCCGGGCTCATTCACCAACACAAGCGGTCAGCCTCCACAGTGACCGCACCTGAGGGACTTCCACCGCGGACGCCCGTTCTATGCCCTGGGTGCCCTCATCGGTCCACCTATTATTGGTTGAATAAGATGAAGATGCCGGTGGCAGGTGACATCGGGTGTTACAACCTGGGGTGCCTACCACCGTTCAATGCTCAGCATACAATGGGGTGCATGGGGGCGAGTGTCGGTGTGCTGCACGGCATGTCAATCGCCGGGCTCCCCGAGCGTGCCGTGGCGACGATCGGCGATTCCACATTCTTTCACTCCGGAATGCCTCCGCTGTTGAACATGGTACACAACGGCAGCCGCGGTGTCGTGATCATCATGGACAATGGCACGACTGCAATGACAGGGCATCAGGATAATCCAGGCACGAGTTGGTCATTACACTGTGAGGAAGCTCCTCATGTGGAGATCGAGCCGTTGGTGCAAGTGATGGGTGTGAAGAAGGTGCTGACAGTGAATGCTTTTGACGTGAGCGCGGTAGAGAACGGATTGAAGGAGTGTTTGGCTTACGATGGTCCTTCTGTATTGATTACCAAGGGATTGTGCGCACAGCTTGACCGTACGCCAAAGCCTCCCTATGCCGTGAATCCGGATGAGTGCATTGCGTGTGGAACCTGCTTCAAGTTGGGTTGTCCGGCGATTATCAAATCCGAGGAGATAAACGAAAAGACGGGCGAAGCTAAAGCCAAGATCGATCCCGCACTCTGTGTAGGATGCGACATCTGCCGACAGATTTGCCCTACTGGCGCAATCCAATCTGGGATGACTGACGAGGCAGGTGAACGATGAACTTTCTGGTAGCAGGTGTTGGTGGGCAAGGAACCCTGTTAGCGAGTGATATTCTTGCTGAAGTTGGGATGCGCGCTGGGTATGACGTGAAGAAATCGGATGTCCTTGGACTTGCAGTGCGTGGCGGAAGCGTGTTGAGTCATGTGCGGTGGGGAGAGAGAGTGGCTTCCCCGGTAGTGAGAAAAGGAGAGATAGATTACCTACTAGCGTTTGAGCCATTGGAAGCCCTGCGCGGAGCCGAGTTCCTTCATTCGGAAAGCACGATTGTGGTTAATACAAAAAAGGTTCCCCCGGTTTCCGTCAGCAGTGGCTCAGCAAGCTATCCCGCCAAGAATCAGATCGAACAGATCCTCCGAAATACAGCAAAAGCGGTTCACTTTGTAGACGCCGCACGTGTAGCACAAGAGATAGGAAACGTAAAGGTCACGAATGTAGTGATGTTAGGGGTATTCTCGACATTGCTCGATGTTCCATTCAAGATCTGGGAAGAGGTGGTTGTGGGCCGAGTTCCCACGAAGTATGCCGAGCTTAATCGAGCGGCGCTTCGCGCTGGACGAGACTCGAAAAATACAGAAGGAGAACCTTCATGAGAATCATGATCATCAATCCGAACAGCTCCGAGGAGATGACCGGGCATATCCGTTCGGAGCTTGAACGGATTAAACGGAATGATACCGAAGTAAGAGTAATCGCCACAGTTGGGGCTCCTCCAGCGATTGAGTCGGCAAGCGACATAACACAAGCGGTACCACTGATGCTCAAGCTTGTCAGGCAAGCCAACGAGGAGCATTACGACGCGGTGATCATCGCTTGTTTTTCCGACCCCGGGCTGGTAGCGGCTCGAGAGCAATCGGATATCCTTGTTATGGGCATTGAGGAAACTACGTTGCATATCGCTGCGGTGCTCGGCCACAAATTTACGATTCTCACTCCCCTGGCCAAGCGCATCCCAACTAAGGAGAGAAAGGTGCGTGCTTGTGGTCTGGAGTCGGCACTGGCTTCGGTGCGGACACTGAACCTGTCCGTCAGCGAGACCGATGCCGATCCTCAAGCGACCAAAGCCCGTATCCTGGAGGTGGCTCACCAGGCAATCGAGGAAGACGGGGCCGAAGTGATGATTCTTGGCTGTGCGGGGATGGCTGGATATGCAGAGGATGTAGAGCGGGAGTTGGGAATCGTTGTTCTTGACCCGACAGCGGTGGCGTTCAAGGTGTGCGAAGGACTGATCGATGTTGGATTGCGCCATAGCAAAAGGGCACTGTACTCTTGCCCGCCAAGACAGTAACCCGACTTACTTGGCGAAGATACTGCGATTTTGGGCAGATAGCCTAATAAAGGCAAGTTATTTCCAGGAGGTGGGATAAATGGTAAAAGGAAAGGTAACTCGAATTCATCACATTGGTGTTACGGTTAACGATGCGAAGACGACGCTTAATGCGTGGGAATCTCTTCTTGATTGCGAGGGCAAGGTTGTTGATATTTCTGAAAACAAGATGAAGATCGGTGTATTGCATGTCGCTGGGGTCACGTTCTTTTTTAACGAGTACACTGATCCATCCAAGAAAGCGAAGACTGTAGAAGGCCTTGAATTACCAGTGGAATTTAGCGGGCATCAGATCATCAATAAAAAAGGTGAAGGCGTCTCTCATATTGCTTTTGAGACAACAAATCTTGATTACCACGTTGGAAAAGCTAGAGAGGCTGGGATGGGCATTAAGTTGGGCCAGCATAAGGGCGCTCTTGAAGGAATGTGTAATTTTATCAACCCAGAAGACGTAGCATTGCCTTTGGAGTTCATGATGCCGGTTGAGGGACATGAGAACCCACTAGAATAATTCTTCTTATAAAATATAGCCATATAATACTAAAGGCCCTTGGCAGTGGCGTGCAGGCATAGATTGAGAGACCTGAGAAGGAGGTTTGGGTGTACGAAATTGTTAAAACGCTAACAGAATTACCAGGTATGGGTGGCTTTGAGCAGCCTGTCAACCGTTGGCTTTATGAACGCTGGAAACCCTACGTCGAGAGCCTGGAAATTGAAGGCGTTGGGAATTTGGTCGCCCATGTTGGTGGGACTGGTCCCAAATTGTTGATTGAGGCCCACGCTGATGAAATTGGTTTCTTGGTCCGAAGTATCGATGAGAAAGGCTATATATGGATTACACCTAAAAACACGAGTTTGGGTCGGCCTGCGCGTGATACCTTTCTTGTTGGGCAACCAGCGCTCATTCAGACGGACACAGGCAATGCGCACGGGGTATTTGTTGCAATCTCTGGACATGTTGCCCCACCTCTACTGCGGGATAAAGCAATATTGGACTGGAATGATGTATTCGTCGATATTGGGGCTTCCAGTGCAGACCAGGCAATGGCAAGGGGAATTCATGTTGGGGATTCCGTTATATGGAATCCAGCAACCAGACGATTGGGTAACCTGATTACAGGGAAAGCGATGGATGACCGAGCTGCGTTGGCCATTATGACAGAGTTGTTATCACACCTGAAGAAGGACAAACTTAAGTATAATGTTTTCTTTGCATCTACCGTTCAGGAAGAGATGGGATTAGTCGGTGCTGAGTCTCTAGAGCGTAATCGGGCCTTTGACTTTGCTGTAGCATTAGATGTTGGACTTGCAGGAGATGTCCCCGGTGTTCAACGTAAAGATATGCCAACACAACTAGGAGATGGGCCTATCTTGGTTCATCACGATATGAGTGTACACTATGATCGTTACTTGACGAAAGCTATTTCAGTGTGTGCGGAAGCTGCTGAAATCCCCATTCAGCACGCAATTTTCCCTCACTATAGCAGTGATGGTGCTGCGCTCATCAAATCAGGAATTCCTACAGCACTTCTTGCTTTTGCCACACGATATACCCACAGTCCTTTTGAGACGCTCAATGAGTCCGATTTGAATCAGTGCGTAGTGCTTTTACAAAAATTCCTTGAGGCCTCCTTTTTAAAGGAGAATCACAGGAAATGACAATTAAGTTGGCAATTCTAGGGGTAGGGCAAGTGGGAGTTAAGCATATTGCTGCCATTGAGAAGATCCAAGGAGTGAAAATCTCAGCAATTGTCGACATCGACGAAGTTAGAGGACAAGAAATTGCCAAATTTAACAAAGCTGCATTCTACCATGACTACAAACAGTTACTTGCGAGTAATACTGCCTTAGATGCGGTGGTAAACTGTCTCCCGCATAGCCTACATTACGAAACCACATTGCTTCTAGCAGAGAGAGGTCTGCACGTATTGCTCGAAAAGCCGATGTGCATGACTTTAGCCGAAGCTGACCAGCTAATTGAGATATTTGAAGAGAAGAATCTTAAGCTTGCAGTAGGGTATGTACATCGTTTCCGATCCGAGATTCTTGAAGCAAAACATCTCATTGATGAGGGAAAACTTGGCCATATGTCAATGGTAATAGATAATTTTTGCTCTCAGGGAGGGAAGCACGTTCCCTCATGGGTTTGGGATAAAGATATCGCTGGCGGAGGGGTCTTGATGTATGGCGGTATCCATGCCCTGGATCGTCTCCTGTGGTATGTTGGAGACGAACCTGCCAGTGTCTACGCAACCACACGAACCTATTCGCAAGAAACGGAATGTGAGGACGGTTTAAGTGTCATTGTTGAGTTTGAGAATGGTGTCGTCGCAACGCTTATTGAGAACTCACCAAGCTATTTGGCAATGGGGCGATGGGAAACAGAGGTTTTCGGCTCCAAGGGGCAGTTGCGCATAACTTTCGGCAAGAGTGTTGAGCTGAGCTGTGAGGAGGAGTCATTCGTTCAGGAATACGAACACTATGACCACTTTGAGAGGCAAATGCGTGACTTTGTAGGGGCAATTCGCGAAGATCGCTCACCCTGGATAACAGGTTACGATGGACGTAGTTCTCTCGCGCTCGCGCTTGCTATCTATCAATCTGCGAAGGAGCTAAGGCAAGTTCACCTTGATGAGCCACGAGGGGAATAAGCAAGAAAGACTTTTCAAGAAGTTCTCAGAACTTTAAGGAGTGATAACTATGCAGCTAGTGCTCAAAGGCGGTCAGTTAATAGTTGGAAGTGGCGTACCTCCTATTCAGGATGCTGCCCTGGTCATGGAGGATGATAAGATTCGATCGGTGGGAAAGGCTGGCAGAGTCTCGTTCGACCAAGCAGCAACTGTGATCGATACCTCTGGAAAGACAATCCTTCCGGGATTTTTCAACAGCCATGCCCACTTAGGTTGGGATGGGAAGGAAGATATCAGACTCCAATCGATGTACGATTCGACAGCCATTGGCACTTTCAAGGTTGCTATGAATATGCGACGCTCTCTTGAGGCTGGTGTGACGACGGTCCGTGATCTGGGTGTCCATAAACTCAATCTGTATGCCAAGGAAGCGGCCGACAAAGGGATCGTCCTCAGCCCTCGGTTGATCGTTAGTGGTCAAGCCATCGCCATGACAGGGGGCCATACATGGTGGGCCTGTCGAGAGGTAGATGGTGTTGATGAAGTGCGTAAAGCTATCCGTGAGCAAATAAAGGGCGGCGCGGATGTCATAAAGGTGATGGGGTGCGGCTCTGTAGTCGAGTTTACCGATGAGGAACTGGAAGCGATGGTTGATGAAGCGCATCGCGCGAAGAAGAAGATTACGGCGCATGCCACGTTTGCTGAATGCATCAAGCGAGTGGTCAAGGCAGGTTTTGATTCAGTTGAACACGCGGGCACCATGGATGATGAGACATGCAAAATGATGGCAGAGAAGGGAACATTTATTGTGACCACTTTCTCTCCTGTAACACTACAAGCACGGCATGGTGAAGAGTTTGGTTTGTCACCTACATTTGTCGAGCGCCGAAAACGCCAGATGAACGATACATCACGGTATGAAAGTATAGCAAAAGCCTCCAAGGCAGGCGTAAAGATCTGCATGGGCACAGACGCTGGAAGTCCGCTCGTACCTCACAATGAAATTGTAACCGAGCTTCAGCTGTTGCTGGAATACGGAATCTGTGAAAATGCCTTGGAGGCGATTGCCTGTGCAACTAGTAATTCAGCCCAGTTATGCGGTGTTTCTGATACATGGGGCACCCTGCAAGAAGATCTCCTGGCTGATGTCATTGTGGTCGATGGGGATCCGTTATCCAATTTAGAGGATCTACGCAAAGTAGAGATGGTATTCTTGGGAGGTGAACGCGTCATCGGGTAGGGAGTGCCGAAGATTTAGATTCTCAATCCAAGTGAAAGGACATGTTCAATGGCGGTACTCGTAACTGGTGGAAATGGATTTGTGGGCATCAATCTAGTGCGACACCTTGCTCAACACAAATTGGATGTGCTTTCACTTGATGTGTCAGCCGACGACGAGCGTGCCAAGCGTTATCTCGATGATGCGCTGGCCCGAGTTGAGTTTGTGACTGGTGATGTGTCTCGTTTGACAGCGTTGCGTGCTGCTATCAGTACCTATCCTGTGGAATACATCGTTCATGCAGCTGCAATTACGTCATGGAACACTAATGCTATCGGTGGCTATCAACGGATGCTCGAAGTGAATCTCATGGGGACTATTAATCTGCTTGAGTTGGCTCGGTCACTAACCAGCCTTCAGCGGTTGGTTTTCATCAGTTCGGGTGCGATCTATGGCTCTTCCCCAGAGGGTCGCTCGATTAGGGAAGACCATCCTCATAATGGCAAGACCCTTTACGCAATAACCAAGAGCACTTCGGAGTACCTCGTCCGGCGCTATGCTGCGCTGTTCCAGCTTAGCGCGGTCTCCTTACGCCTTGGTTGGACCTATGGGCCAATGGAAAGGCCAACGGGTTCCCGCGTACAAATGTCCACTATCTGTGATTTGGCGCGTTGCTCACTTAAAGGTGAGGAGATACGAATCAATGATGTCCTTTCTCTGCGTGATTGGACGCATGTCGAAGATGTTGCCAAGGCGGTTCACATGCTGTTAAGTGCACGTCACGTGCCAAGCTCCGTGTACAATATTAGTGCAGGAGTGGGGTATTCAACTCAAGAAGTGTTGCACTTACTAGAACAAGAAATCCCGGGGAGTACGTACGCATTGGTAAGCGAGAATGAGGCCAACGTACGGATTAACACGGATAATCGACGAGGCCCTCTTGACATCGCTCGATTGCGGACCGAGATGGGATATGAACCGACTTATACATTAGAGAAAGGACTTGCTTCGTACCTAGCTTGGTTGAAAACGGAGGGGCAGTATGAAAGCTAGAATTGTGCAGGTTGGCCTAGGAGTGCGCGGTGTACAATGGGCGAAAGTAATTCGAGCTACGCCTTCTTGTGATGTGGTCGCTTTTGTAGCGCGTAATCTTGGTCGTCTTCAACAACGAGCCAGCGATCTTGGATTCGCTTCGGTTCCATGTTACGATGACCTTTCCCAAGCGTTAGACGATGTAGAAGCTAACATTCTTTTGTTAGTAACCCCACCAGAAGTTCATCATGAACAAGCGATGCTCGGTTTTGAGAAGGGGCTTCATCTGCTCGCAGAAAAACCCCTTACTGAGAATTTGGATGAGGCCATCGAGATTGTGGCAGCGGCGGAGGAACGGGAACTTCAGGTTGCTATTTCGATGAACTTCCGCTATCTGGCTCCTAGCCAGGCCATTCGCCAGTATGTTTTGGGGAAAGAACTGGGAGAACCCTCATTTTCCCAGTTTAGCTATATCAGACATCGAGACGTCCATCGAGCAGACTTGAACAACTACTGTATGACCCAGAAACAGCCGATGCTTATCGAGCAATCTATTCATCATCTGGATCTGATGAGGTATTGTTTCGCGTCCAATGTTGAGTGGGTGCGGGCAGACACGTGGAATCCACCGTGGAGCACGTACAAGGATGATAGCAACGTCTCTGTACTATTGAAATTCCAAAATGGAATGCATGCCAACTATATGGGAACCTGGACATCGGGTTCGAATCGGTTGCGCTTCCTCTGGCAGATCGATTTTCCCGGAGGAACTCTGGTTCAGAAGCGACAGTTCCACAATCTATCTGTTTCTCGATTTCAACCCGAATTGTCACTGACGGGAACAAATTTTAAAGAAGAAGACGACATAGAGCCGTTGATGGCTCTCGACCTTCCAAAGGTTGAGGCCTTTACAGAGGATAGTCAGGAGCTTCTAAAAAAGTTTCTTAAGAGCATAGATGATAAGACCGTCTTCGAGACTAGTGGTAAGGATCATATTAAGACATTATGTGTCGTACATGCGTGCATCGAATCAGCAAAGACAGGAAAACGTGTCCAAATGGACGAGTTTTATGAACGGCATAACATTCCTACCCATTGGGTAAACCAAAAGGTGCAATCTCCAAGAACATCCAGAAATGAGTCAGGACATCCCGAGGGTCGGTCATGAAAATACTTCTTATAAATCTAAACACCTCGAAAACGATCACGGACAAAATGCGCGATGTAGTAGTGAAGATCAAACGTTCCGATACCGAGGTCGAGGTCGTATGCCCAGATAGTGGACCCATAGCGATCGACTCGTCATATGACGAGTCGTACGCGGTTCCAGCCATGCTAGAGGTTGTGCGCAAAGCCAATAAGGAGGATTTTGATGGGATCATCTTGGGGTGCTTTTGCGATGCCGGTGTTGAAGCGGCCCGCGAAATTTCAGATATACCCGTCATCGCTATGGAAGAGGCGACGCTTGCCCTAGCGATAACACTTGGCAATAAATTCAGCATTATGACGGAGAAGCAACCTCGCGTGGCGATGAAGGAACTCCATATAAGACGAGCGGGACTTCTTGATCGCTTAGCCTCAATCCGCCCCTTAGGTCTATCGGTTGCTGAGCTGGATGCAAAGCCAGAAGAGACCAAGCAAAAAGGACTTTACCTTGCTAAAAAAATGGTAGATGAAGATGGAGCTGAAGTTATTATCATGGGGTGTGCCGCAATGGCAGGTTACAGTGAAAGCATAGAGCAAAAGTTACATGTGCCGGTATTAGATCCAACAGCAGTGGCCTTTAAGTGGGCGGAAATGGTTGTAGATCTAGGATTAACCCACAGCAAAGTTGGACTTTATCACACACCAACAAACATGGAAAAGAAGGGTTCGTAAATTTCACAGGAGATTCGGATATGAGTCGTAAGAAAGCAAAGGGACTTGTGGAAAGATTGTTCACTCAAAGGGCAAAGACCGGCCGTAAGACACTTGGAATCCAAAGCTCTGTCCCACTTGAGGGGATCATCAACGTAGGCAGTGGGACCCCTAGCTTCGAAACACCACAGCATATTATTGAGGCTGCTAAAGTGGCTTTGAACAAGGGATACACTAAGTATACACCGTGGCTGGGCTATCTGGACCTTCGAGAAGCCATCCGCGGTAAACTGGCACGGGACAACGGCCTTCGATTCAATTCTGAGAGCGAAATTATGGTTACTGTGGGGACTCAGGAAGCCCTGACAGTAATATTTCAAGCTTTCTTTGAGACAGGAGATGAAGTCATCCTTCCTTCGCCTCGCTACAACGAGTATGTCCGGTGGGCGGCTGTAAGCGGGGCCAAGCTTGTAGAAGTTAACACATCTGAAAATAACAATTTTATTGTTGATCCCATAGAGATTGAGGAGAAAATTACGGATCGTACCAAGATGATCGCCCTGACGACGCCAAATAATCCAACTGGGACAGTATTGCCGAAGGATACCCTAGAGAAGATTGCTCGCATCTCTATTGAACATGACCTCATCGTGCTTTCCGATGAGTTATATGAGAAGTATATATTCGAAGGGTATGAACACTGCAGTATTGCTAGTTTGCCTGGCATGGCGGAACGCACCATTGTTGTCAACGGTTTCTCCAAGACATACGCTATGACCGGTTTTCGGGTTGGTTATATTGCTGCCCCCGCTCCTTTTATCGAAGGAATGCTTCCTATCAAACATTCCATAAGCATCTGTGCTCCAGCCTTGTCACAGCGAGCGGCACTCGCGGCCCTTACTGGTCCGCAAGAGTGGTGGGGCGAGGTTATTGGGGATTGCATTAGAAAACGACAAATGTGGATTACTGCCTTGGATGGCATGGGATTGAGCTACGGCACCCCAATGGGAAGCTATATCTTCTTTGTAAACGTATCCAGCCTTGGATTGACCGGCTCCGAGTTCTCACGTCGGTTATTGGAAGAAGAGCGAGTCAGGATCGGGGGAGGTGATGGTTACGGCAAAGGGGCAAGCAACTACATACGCGCTTCGTTAATGGTCGATGATGCGGACCTGAAAGAAGGACTAAAGCGTATGAAACGATTAGTCCTCAAACTCCAAGGAGACTAGTAAGAGCGGGAACTTTGTCGGTACCAGGGATAAGATGCAGCAAAAGGAGATCAATGAAAGTTAAAAACGTTCTTCTTACCAATTCACTCACTGATAGCCAGATGGCGAGCCTCAGAGAACGACAGGTCTCTTCAAACTACCATTTGATTGTTGCTGATGGGGAAGCTCAGCTGAAGGAACAGTTGAGAGAAGCACACATCCTAATTGTGAAAGATCAGGACGTGTCCGCCAAGTTGCTAGATTTAGCATCTAAGCTTCAATTGATAGTGATTATGGCACCTGGAGAGGGGCACGTTGATTTGAAGACATCGGAGAAGCTCAGGATTCCTATCGAGACCATCTACTCCCCTGCTCTTTTAGGGGTGGCGGAGCACACGATTCTGCTCATGCTTTGCCTCATCAAGAAGCTGCCCGAAGTTCATCGACGAACCCAGCAGAGTATCTACCCGGATACGCTGATACCAAAGGTCACAACGCAAAAGGATTACACGTTCAACTGGAGTGGCATCCCAGGAATGGATGTGCTGTATCGCCGCACGTTGGGCATTATTGGTTTGGGCACTATAGGGCGACTGGTTGCGCAGCGAGCCAAAGCCTTTCAGATGGAAGTCCTTTACCATAAGCCCCATCGGCTTGAATCTAAAGAGGAAAAAAGTCTTGGCATTGAGTTCGTAGCGTTTGACAATCTATTGGAACGGGCTGACTTTGTAAGCCTTCACGCACGGGCCACCCAGGAGACGGAGAAAATGATCGGCAAGCGGGAGCTCAAGAAGATGAAGAATAGCGCCTATTTAATCAATACGGCACGAGGTCGGTTAGTTGATGAAGGGGCCCTTCACCAAGCCCTCGTAAATGGGGAGATTGCAGGAGCTGGGCTGGATGTCTTTTGGAAGGAGCCTCCCGAGCGGGATAATCCTCTTCTTTCGCTTGAAAACGTTGTGTTTACTTCGCACTGTGCGGGCATCTCCAATGAGGATGCTCAGAAAATAGAAGTAAAATGCCTGTTAAAAATCATTAAGAGAGATTTGAAAACCATATAAGAACTGCAATATGTTAAATTACACCGCGATGCGCATTTTTGTTACGATGTCTACGTTGTTACTTTATTTCCTTAATGGTTTCCCTGTAATGCATGTGTTGCTGGGCCCTCTGCATTGATGTTGGAGAGGGGAAAGTGGGGCTAGCCTGGAAGTGTATGTCCAGTATGGACGATTTATCTGGGAGGTGCTTCAGGACTATCTTAGCCGGTCAACTCGGCTTAAGAGTAAGTAACAAATATCATATTAGGTGATTTAGTGTAGCTAGGTATAAATATGATTATTGAGCACATTAAAGGACAGTTATGGTGATGACGAATATTGAAAGAAAGTGGATGATTTCCTTAGTAATTATTTCCGCCTTTTTCTTTATTGCTGAAATAGCCTTGCGTATGCTGACTCAACTTTACCTCAGGGGCCTTCAGGTTCAGCCCGTTATCATTAGCCTTAGCACAACACTTGTTTGGCTTGGAGTGCTCCTGGGAAGCCCACTTTGGGGGGGTGTGTGCGATCGTTGGCCTAGAAGGTCTATCCTTTTTTTGATATCATTCACATATGTTCTTGTTACTGGTGCCTTTGCTTTTCTGCTCCCGCTTTTTGGGTTCCTTCCGCTTGTTCTCCTGCGAGGCTTTATTATCGCGGGACTTACCCCTGTAACAATGTCCATCGTCGCTGGGATGAGTTCCTCCCACAATCGCGGGAGGAACTTTTCCTTTCTTAGCTCTTCTCAAGCCCTAGGTTGGACATTGGGGAGTGTCGTGGTAGGTTTCCTTCTCGTAGCTTTAGGCTTTAGATGGAGTTTTCTCGTATTGGCCTCACTGCCATTTTTTGCTCTCCTTTTACTCTTTTGCCTTCCAGAACAAAATGAAGGGAACCCTAAAATAAAGGAGACTACTCTTGAGGACTTAAAGAGGAAACTAAGAGGCCTTTATCTTGGAGCTGCTCTGCGATGGATGGGAACCGTAGGTAGTTATTCTTTAATCTATGTTCATATGGCCTCTTTGGGCATCTCGCCGGAATCTATGGGACTAATTAGTGCGCTTGGTCCCGCAATGTCAGTACTGGGAATGCTCTTTTTCGGATGGCTGGGCGATCGAGTAATAAGAAGGAGAAGGATATTTCTTTTTGGTTTCTGTCTTTCCGTGTTTGTACCTTTGATTTTCGCCTACGCCCAAGGGGTCTGGAGCATGGCAGCGGGCTTTTTGGCCTTGGGGATTTCCTCCGGTTCCGTTTACGTTGGCTCCACTGCGTATATAAGTGACATCATCCCTATGGGACAACAGGGGGTAATGCTAGGGCTTTTTGAAGCAAATCGTGGGCTTGGTGGCGTATTGGGGCCGCTCATTGCCGGGGCGATAACACCCATCTTTGGCTTTCGGGGAATGTTCCTGACAATGGAGGGAATCGTAGCCTTGGGCTTCCTGCTGGTTCTTTTTAGCCCAAGCAAACCCTCTCCATCTGTCCGCAATGGCCACTGAGGACGGGCTTCTCTTCCGTGTTTCTTGAAAGCTCCTGTTTATTATCGTCCACCTGAAAGGGGTCCCTGGTATAAGCATGTCTAGGAAGAAACTGGGACTGGTCCAACTATTGATGGCATGGCGCCTCTACGATAGCTCTTGGTGTAAAGAGAACAGGAAAGCCGGATGCGGCCTGCCTGCAGCAGCTGACACTAAGACACACTTAACACCGTGGGTCTGTTACGCTATAAAGCAGGCATGGAGATATGTGGCCAGCATTTCAGGTTGGGGGTGATAAACCGGATTCGTGCGACAGTCAATGCAGATCCGGGCATCTCCCGTCGTGCTTTGTCGCGCCAGGTTTGCGAATGGCTCAATTGGCGTGGGGCAAATGGCAAACTTAAGGAGATGAGTTGCCGGAAGGCACTGATGGAGCTGGCGCGTCGAGAGGTAATCTCGTTGCCCGTTATCGACAAGGCATATGCTTTTCAGCGGAAAGGGGCTAAAATCACGGGAAGCCTTCTGGAGATTAAGGAAGTTGCATGCCCTCTGAGAGACCTGGGCAACGTTGATCTGATACCTGTCCCTAGTCGATACAGCAAGGCGTCACGCATCTGGAACGACATGATGAACACTTACCACTATCTGGGAGCAGGTCCGCTATGCGGCGCGCAGATACGGTACCTGATTGGAAGCGAGGTTTACGGATGGTTGGGAGGGATAAGCTTCAGTTCAGCGACCTGGCGATTAAAGGCCCGTGATGAATGGATTGGGTGGAGCGAAGCAGCTCGGCGGTTAAATTTGCAACGGGTTGTGTGTAACAGTAGGTTTCTCATTCTGCCGACGGTACAGGTGGCGAACCTGGCAAGTCATGTTCTGAGTGTGAGCGCTGCCGGTCTTGGTGATGATTGGCGTGAGCGATACGGCTATGCGCCTGTACTGTTAGAAACGTTTGTTGATCCTATAGCTTTTCGGGGAACCTGTTATCGCGGGGCAAACTGGGTGTATATCGGCCGGACGGCAGGGCGGAAGGAACCCTACCCGAACGGCAAGATATCAGGAGGCAAGAAGGAGATCTATGTACACCCGCTTTGCCGTGATTGGCAAGCGATCCTGTGCACCGAGCCTGTAATTGCATTAGGATCAAAACCGCGGCTGGAGAATCCGCAAGATTGGGCTGAAGAAGAGTTTGGGGCTGTTGATGTCTACGATGAGCGTCTAAAGAAACGCCTGTTCATGCTGGCCAATGATTTTTTTGCTCAGCCTGGTGTTTTGGTTCCTCAGGCCTGTAGTGGTTCTCAGGCAAAGACCAAGGGAGCATATCGTTTTTTCGATAATAATCAAGTTAATATGAAGACACTACTCAAAGCTCACGTTGAAGCAAGCATGGAACGAGTCAAGGCACACCATATTGTGTTGGCTGTGCAAGATACCACCACACTCAACTATACAGCTCATCCGGCCACCGATGGTCTCGGCCCGATAAGCAAGAAGCACGATAATGCCGTGGGACTTGTGCTGCACGACACCATGGCGTTCACGGTTGAGGGCACGCCTCTTGGCCTGCTGGATGTGCAATGCTGGGCCCGTGACCCACAACAAGCCGGCAAGTGGAAATATCGCCACCGGCTGCCGATTGAGGAAAAGGAAAGCTTCAAGTGGCTGAAAAGCTACCGTGCCGTAGCTGATGTGCAGGCGCTGTGCCCTGAGACCATGTTGGTCAGCATAGGAGATCGGGAAGCGGCATCTACGAATTGTTCTATGAAGCGCAGCAGAATCCTTCCGGTCCGAAAGTGTTGGTTCGAGCAGGGCAAGCGCGAGGCCGCAAAGTCGAACAGGTTCATCTGTGGGACAAGCTATCAAGTGAACCGGTGGCTGGGTTCCAGGAGATTTATGTGCCTCGCAAAGGCTCGCGTTCAGCGCGCACGGCTAAGCTTGCGATACGCTTTGCCGAAGTGATCTTGAGCCCTCCGAAGACGAAGCGACTACCGCCGGTTACGCTGTGGACTGTGTACGCCTGTGAAGTCGATTACTCGGCTGATGTTAAATCGCCGCTTGAATGGATGCTTCTGACTACTGTCAAGGTGTCGACCTTTGAACAGGCGGTGGAGCGCTTGCAATGGTATACCCGCCGCTGGGGGATCGAGGTGTATCATCGCACACTGAAAAGCGGTTGCCGAATTGAGGATCGCCGCCTGGACAATACTGATTCTCTTGAGACCTGTCGGGCGATTGATTTAGTAGTTGCCTGGCGGATCTATTGGTTGACCAAACAGGGTCGAGAAACGCCGGATGTCCCTTGCGATGTTTTTCTTAAGGAAGACGAATGGAAAGCATTGTGCGCTTATGTTAGGAAAGAACCACCTCCAGACAAACCTCCACCCCTTCGCGAAGCTGTACGCATGATTGCTTCTCTGGGTGGATTTCTGGGTCGCGCAGGCGATGGTGAACCCGGAACCACAACCATGTGGCGCGGGCTCCAGCGCCTACAAGATATCGCTACAGGGTTTGCGATGTTTAAATCATTACCCAATGCGAGGGCTAGTCCATAACCAACGGTCTTACGTGTGGGTAAAAGTCAGCTGCAGCAGGCAGGCCCGGTTTGACGAGGGGGGAGGCAGTAGCGATCACAAGGCATGTGGATCGTGAGCCACGTACAGGGAAACCTTGACACAGATGTATGCCGAAGCTTAACTGGTCGCTGCTCTTCCTCTACTCTACCGGCGATTTGACATTGTTGTTGACTAGGTATATAATGACTCTGGTATGGCGTTCCTCATTACGGAATGATTTAGCTATTTTTTAAACAAACTGGGAGGTGCTAAAAAGTAGGGATATGCAAGGGCACAAGACATAAAAGCATAGTTAGGAGAAGGTGGGATGTAAGGTGAACACAAAAACCAATGGTGATGTAGATCTACTCATTGAGGGTGGCGTTGTTATCACCATGGATCCAACATGGCATGTTTATGATCCTGGCTATGTTGCCATTAAGGGCAGCAAAATTATAGATTTAGGCGCGAAAACTTCCTGCTCTTACTCAGCGAAAGAAAGACTTGATGCTTCCAGTATGGTAATAATGCCCGGTATTGTCAATGCACATAGCCATCTTGATCAATCTGTCTATCGTAACTGTTTCGAAGAGGAAGAGGATTCCCGCAATCTGTTATTGCAGATGGCTAGAACTTTGACCCCCGATCGTGCATACCGTGCTGCAAGCTTGACTCTGCTTGAACAGCTGCATTACGGAATAACGACTACCCAGGAGAACCATTGGACTCACTTTCACAAACACTCTACGGACGGAATATGCAGAGCCATCCAGAAGTCCGGAATGCGTGGCATAGTTTCTCGTGGAATGAATGATCGGCCAGAGTATACTCCTGGAGATTTTATCGAGGATATTGCGGATGTACTGAACGATTTAGATAGACTTGAAGCCGAGTATGACTCGGAGCGCATTATGATCACAGCTGAGCCCTCAACGATCTTGCGCTCATCCCCGGAAGCAGTAAAAGCGATGCATGATTGGGCTCTTGAGCGTGGCAAGATATGGTGTATCCATCTAGCGCAAAACGCTACGGAGTTGCACGAGGCATTAAACACCGTGCATATGGGGAGTGTTCAGTACGCGGAGAAACTTGGGGTTTTAGGCCCGGAGATGTTGGCAATACATTGTAGTGGTCTACTTGATGAAGAAGTGGAACTACTAGGTAAACATAATGTAAGAGTAGCACATTGCCCTATTAAAATAATGCGTGAAGGAGGGCAGGTGCCACCTATTTGGGATCTGGAAAAACTGGGGGCGCAGGTGGCATTGGGGACAGACGGGTCCGCGACTAACAACGGACAAAACCCCTGGGAAGTAATGAAAGCTGCTGTTTATATGCAGCGTGTGCGTTTCGGGCGCGGTTGTATTGGCAGTGCACCGCAAGCGCTGGAGATGTCTACCATTAAAGCAGCACGAGCGTTGGGCATCGATGATAGGGTAGGATCTTTGGAACCTGGCAAAGAGGCTGACGTGGTGATGTTTAAACGTGAACAGTTGCATCTGATGCCTGATACAAAACTCATCAATAATATCGTTTATTCAGGGTTAAACACTCTTATTGATACTGTTCTTGTTGGCGGGAAGATATTGCTTCAGAGCGGGCATAGTACTCTGTTGGATGAAGAACGGGTTATGCATGAAGCACAGGAAGCTCAAGAGGAAATGATTAAAGAGGCTGGCTTACAAACAAGAATCATGAGTATAGATCGATATTAGGGAGGGATTTAAAGTATATACTAATGCAGTATTCTAATAGACATATAACCTGTATTTAGAGTATTTACATATTATAACTCGCTTTATATATTATAAATTCATTAGCCAAAAAGGAGGTGGTAGCATAGCAGATATATATAGAAGTCAAAGACGGTTCAGGTGCGACTTTTAGTGGAGAAAATTTGATTTAAACAAGGAGTGTATAATGAAAAAACTAACAGTTTGGGCAAGAATTATGTTGATATTAGGAGTAAGCTTGTTGTGTTTAGCTTCTATAAATGCAGTGGCGCAGGAGCCGAAGTACGGCGGGGACTTTGTAGTCGCGATATCTGGGGGGATTGACGAGCCTACCGTCATGGATGCTCAGATAGATCCTTACTTCTCAGCTTGGCTGTCAAGCTCGTTCTTTGCTGACAACCTGGCTTTCCGTGACTATGACGGCGTTATCAAACCTCATCTTGCGACCGGTTGGGATGCAACGGAGGACGGACTAACGTGGACATTATATCTGCGTGAAGACGTTAAATTCCACGATGGCACTCCCTTCAACGCTGAAGCGGTGAAGGCTAATTTCGACCGGGTATTGGATCCGGAGCGGCCTACGCCGATTACTACGACAAAGCTGGGGCCGATTGCCTCAGTGGAGGTTGTGGGAGAATATACGATCAAAGTTCATTATGAGCGGCCTTGGGCTTCTTTCCTCAATACCCTGTCGCTTGGATGTTTTCCAATTTGGTCCCCCACCGCGCTAGAGAAGTATGGGTACGCAAAGTTCCCAGAGCACTTAGTAGGAACCGGCCCATTCATTCTTACGGAGTGGGTGCCAGGAAGTCACTTCACCGGGGTCAAGAATCCAGAATACAACTCGGCACCTCCCTGCACTGGGCACGAGGGACCGGTTTACGTAGATAGCATCACGTTTAACTGGATAGCTGAGGAGGCAATCCATGGGATGGTTTTGAAGACCGGGGAAGCCGATCTCTCAATGGAACTTCCAGCCGCATATGCTGATACCTATACAAACGCCCCTAACTTTACCCTCTTTACTCAAGGGGCACCCGGCACGGGCATGATGTCGGTCTTTAACGTTAGGAGTCCGATGCTCAACGATATCCGGGTTCGCCGCGCGATCCTCTATACTATTGATCAGGAGGAGATCAACAATATCGCTTACGGTGGAAAGCTTATGGCGAGTGATGGCGTAATCAACCCCATAACGCCAGGATACAATCCAATGGCTACGACCACGATTATGTATCCGCATGACCCGGAAAGAGCACGGCAATTGCTCGAAGATGCTGGTTGGAAGGTAAACCCCAATACGGGCATCAGGGAAAAGGACGGTGTTCCGCTGAAGCTTCGATGGAGTTGCCTCCACCATGAGGAAATGGGAGAAGTCGCAAGAGAACAGTTAAAAAAGATTGGAATCGACCTTACAATAAACCTTGTGCCGGGCCCGATACAGTTGGATATGACATCAACGGGCGACTTTGAGATAATGTACGAACGAATGCGCGGTCCCGATATCGAATATCTCGACATGTTATATAACTCCAAGAACGATCCCCTCATATGCCCTGGAGGCTGGGGTTGGTCAGGCTATAAGGATGAAGTTCTTGATCGTCTGCTCAACCTAACAGCGGTAACCTTCGACCAAGAAAAGCGCTTCGATCTATTCGAGGCGGCTCAGGTCATAATCATGGACCGGGCAGTGGTGTTACCAGTGCTTGTTCAGACCATGTACTGGGCTTACGCAAACTACGTCGAAAACTTCCGCGTCCACGCTGATGGCCTTGGATTTGATGTCTACGATGTCTGGCTAGACAAGTAAAGTGGGAATGGGCGGAAAATCCTAGGAGGAAGTTAAGGCGAGTACGTAAATGGGAAGAAGTACATCCTATTATATTGTATGTAGGTGTACTTCTTCCTATATTTAGAATCACAGGACACAGGAGAGGAATACAAAATATGGTGGGGTACATCAGTAAGCGAATTTTAATCGTAATCCCTGTACTTTGGCTCGTGTCTTTGATAGTCTTTTCAATTATGCACCTGATCCCTGGTGATCCTGCTGCGCTAACACTGCGCGGGGAAGGAGGAGCTAGCCCAGTACAGATACGTGAACTTCGCGAGCAACTTGGTCTTAATGATCCATTGTACGTCCAGTATGGCCGATTTATCTGGGGCGCAGTTCAGGGCAAGTTTGGACGGTCGACCCGGTTCAAGAATGATGTAAGCGCCGTTATAATGAAATCGTTTCCATTCACTATGCAGCTCAGCGCAGGAGCTCTTGTCGTATCCATGGTGTTCGGTTTGGCTTTTGGGGTTATTGCGGCGCTGAAGAGAGGCTCATGGATTGATAGCCTGAGCATGGCGGTCTCAATTACTGGGGTTTCCATGCCTGTATTCTGGTTAGGTTTGTTGTTAATCTTTGGCTTTTCTTTCACTCTTGGGTGGTTCCCACCACTGAGCAGAGACATGCAGCTTAAGTCCTTGGTCCTCCCTGCCTTTGCCCTTGGTTTCATCAACGCCGGCCTGATTGCAAGGTTGGTCAGATCCAATCTTCTTGAGATTCTAAACCGCGACTACATTAATACTGCGCGTGCGAAAGGATTGAGGGAAGCAGTTGTCATCTTGCGTCATGCACTTCGAAATGCCTTGATTCCCACTGTGACGGTGTTGGGGTTACAACTTGCCACAATGCTCACCGGCGCAGCAGTGACCGAGACGGTCTTTAGCCGACCAGGCCTTGGCCGGCTGGTCGTTGACGCAGTCATCTGGAAGGACTACCCACTTGTGCGAGGAACGGTGATGTTTGCCGCGGCTTTATTCTTGACGATGAACTTATTTGTGGATCTTACGTACGCCTTTCTGGATCCACGGATCAAATATGACTAAGCTCAAAGGGGAAGTAGGGATATATTGTGCGATGCAAAGCTTTCTTTTGAGAGGTAAAATATGGGCATGCTGAGTGTGCTTTTGCACCATCGAGGTGCAGTTGTGGGGCTAAGCGTTTTGGTCATAATCATTGTGTGCACAGTATTTGCACCTTTTATAGCACCTTTCGACCCTTACGCGCAAAGCGCTTTGCTGAGGTTTCAGCCTCCTTCAAGGGAGCACTTAATGGGCGGAGACCAGCTTGGCCGCGATGTTCTGACCCGTGTTCTATACGGAGGACAGATATCTCTACGAGTTGGTTTAATAAGCGTGTTGATTGGGAGTATCGCTGGTATTCTTCTCGGGTTGTTAGGAGGTTACCTCGGGGGCTGGGTAGACAGTTTAGTCATGCGGTTCATTGATGTTTTGTTGGCTTTCCCCGGTATTCTGTTAGCTTTAGTGGTAATTGCCGCTCTTGGCACGGGGCTCAATAACGTTGTTATTGCTGTGGGTGTCGCTCTTATTCCCGCATTTGCCAGATTAACTCGCGGGAGTGTTCTCTCCATTCGCGAGGAGGTGTATGTCGAGGCTTCACAGGCCATAGGGGCTACAAGCTTGCGGATCATGTTCCAGCATGTCTTACCGAATGCCATCGGGCCTATCATTGTATTTATAACCCTGCAGTTAGGTAGAGCAATACTATTTGCGGCAGGCTTGAGCTTCTTAGGGCTCGGGGCTCAACCTCCGACTCCCGAATGGGGGCTCATGTGTAGCCAGGGACGTAAGTATCTAGGCTTGGCATGGTGGGTTTCGACTTTCCCCGGGCTCACGTTGACTTTTCTTGTCATCTCGTTAAATCTAATAGGAGATGCATTGAGAGACGCATTAGATCCACAGACGCGGAGGATAATCTAGAGCCCAGCGATAACTATAAAGAGATATGCTAAAGTGAATGGGGCGAGTTCGGGAGGGCTATTGGGTTGAAGTGTTTCATTTATTGTCTTGCTTGCAGGAGCATGTTGGCATACTACTGGCAGTAGTGGTGCATTTGGAGGTGAGTTGATGATAGTTCCTTGGAGTAATACTAGACCGCAATACAAGATACAGGAGGATGAAATAAATAATGCTGTAAAGAAAGTTCTAGAAAATGGAGACTATATACTTAATGACGATGTTTTTGCTTTTGAAGAGGAGTTCGCTTCCTATTGTGATGTTAAGCACGGGGTATCCGTCCACTCCGGAAGCGACGCGATCACTCTCTCTCTTATAGCATTGGGGGTCGAAAAAAGGGATGAAGTTATAAGTGTAGCTAATGCTTGCTGGAGCATCCCGAATGCAATTATACACAGTGGAGCAATCCCTATTTTAGCAGACATCGATATGAAAACTTACAATATCGATCCGAACCAGATTGAGGATAAAGTTACCTCGCGTACGAAAGCAATCTTGGCGGTTCACTCGTATGGTCAACCCTGCGATATCGCATACATAAAAGAGATCGCAGGCAAGCATGGAATAACCGTGATAGAAGATATCTCAGTAGCCCCTGGCACAATGATCAAGGGGCAAAGAGTAGGAAGCTTTGGGGATATAACAGTGGTGAGTTTCTCGCACGGGAAGATCCTAACTGCATATGGAAATTGTGGCGGCATGGTGCTTACCGACTCAATAGAGCTGGCTGAGCGAGTCAAGATGTTCGCTCGATTTGGACAGCGCAAGATGCGAAGTTCTGAAGTTAGCGAATTGTATGCTGACCCAACTGGTCGGGTATGTGGTGTGCAAGGTTACAACAGCTATCTAGATTCAATTCAGGCAGCAGTGCTGCGAGTGAAACTCAGAAAGCTTGACCAGTGGCTAAATCAGCGCGCTGAGAAGGCACGCTTATATGACGAGAAGCTTTCTGGCCTAGAGATCATCACCCCCTATATCCGGGATGGAGTTACATCGGCATATCGCGGTTACATCACCAGAGTGAAGAACAGGAATCATGTATTTGCGGAACTTCTTTCACAAGGGATAGAGGCTACCACGCTCTATCTTCCTCCAGTGCATCTGCAGCCGGCTATGTCTTCTTTAGGTTATCGAGAAGGTGACTTTCCCGTTACTGAACTAGTAGCTAGAGAGCTAATTACCCTTCCTATCTATCCAGAGCTTAGTAGCGAACAAATTGAGCACGTGGTCAAGGTTCTCCACGATTGCGTTCCCTTAAAGCGAAATGACGGGGTTGAAAAACAGACCCAAGGAGCTATAATATGAAATATAGTTCCGTGATGCGGTGTCAACTATAATTTTTGCTTAAGGAGGTGGTTACTGGCAAAAAGGTCCACGAAAAGCGGGTTATGCCAAGAGCTCGGTTATGGGAGCTAATTAACTTTTCGCATATATAGGAGGAGCATGATGGCCAAAGAGGATAATTTTGTTGGAATCCAGATTGGTGCAATTAGCTTTATCGATGAGGGTCTCACAAAGGTATTTGATACAATCCAGGAGAAAGCGGGGGCAAATGCGATTTTTGTATCAGCCCTTTCCTGGAGTCGTGGTAACGCTGGACGTCCTGATCCTTCATGGGGATACGCCGATCATGGGGTTGCAAAAGAGGATCATTTGATTGGTGGTGCTTTTTTCAATCCCAACCCCGAATACTACAAGAACACTTTTCTGAGAGAATTCAAGGCTCCGGACAAACTTTATGAGGGATTCGACGCGTTGGGGGATGTCGCATCTGAGGCACACAAACGCGAGATAGGAGTCTATGCGTACTATTGCGAGACTGCTCATAAGGAACCCCGGGTTCCTATTACTAACTTTCCGCAAGTTGTAGAAATTGATGCCTATGGGCGCAAGGCTACGCGCCCGTGCTTGTTGAATCCTAACTATCGTTCATGGACGTTCTCCATATTCGAAGACATGATACGGAGCTACGATATGGACGGGATTCTATGGGGAATAGAACGGCAAAGCGCGTTGATGAACATGATCGATGGCGATGTCCCCACGTGTTTCTGTGAACATTGCCGAGCAGCGGCCGCCAGGAAGGGTATCGATGCAGAACGAGCACGTGAAGGATATATCAAATTCGATAAGTTCTTGCAGGGAGTCCGTGCCGGCGAAATACCCAATGATGGGGTATTCGTAACCGGTTTGCGCATAATTCTGGACTATCCGGAGATAATGCATTGGGAAAAAATGTGGAATGATGCACATAAGAGTCTCTATCGAGAGCTGAGTGGTGTTGTGAAATTCATGGATCCAAAGTGCGAATTCGGACTAGGGATGTGGCAGGAGATTAACACGTTCAATCCTTATCTCAGAGCCCAATATGATTTTTCTGAACTGGCGCGGTATGCAGACTTTGTCAAACCGGTTCTCTATCACATTCCTGCCGGATTGCGATTCGTGAATTTTGCCAAGAAATGGAACAACACAATCATGAAAGACTTGTCCCTTGATGAAACCGTGGAGTTCCTCAAGCGAGTGATGCAGCTGAACGAGGTTGGAGCAGCTGAGCTTCCACAGACGGGGTTCTCTGCAGGGTACGTGCAACGACAAACAGCCAACTTGGTCAACAGTATGGGTGGTAACGTTCCCGTATACCCTGGTATTGGCGTAGGCGTGGCCAATGTCGGAGGCAAGAAGATTACTCCTGATGATGCGAAGGCAGCAGTTAAGGCTGCCTATGAGGGTGGGGCCAAGGGCATCATGATATCTAGAAACTACAGCGAGACGCAGCTAGATCTTCTGGAAGCCGTGGGGGATGCTCTTAGAGAACTTGGGAAGTTGTAGCATTTCAAGGTCTGCATTCTACGCGATGGCCCTAGAGATCGTAGAGCAAGTTGTTGTGGTGTATGAATAGGGAGGATAATGATGGAAGACGTTGTCGGAATCCAGATTGGTGCCATTAGCTTTATTGATGAGGGAGTAGAGAAGACTTTGGATGTACTCCAGGAAAAGGGTGGAGTCAACACGCTGTTTGTATCGGCGCTCTCCTGGAGTCGTGGGAATGCCGGGCGCTCTTGTGTTGGTTTCCCGGATCATGGCGTACAGAAAATCGATAAGTTCACTGGCGGAGGGTTTTGGAATCCAGATCCAGTATTCTACGGGAATAGTGTGTTGCGTCCTGCAAAAACCCCGGATTCGGAATATGGAAACTTCGATATATTTCGCGACGTGATTCCTACAGCGAGGAAACGTGGGATGAAAGTGATGCCCTACTACTGCGAGACCCCTCGCTCGACGATTCGACATACAAGTATACCCAATGCCGTTCAAGCCGCGGAAATTGATGCATTTGGTCGTACGGCAGCTCGCCCTTGTAACAACAACCCCCTTTTCCGAAACTGGTTCTTTTCCATGATTGAGGACTGGTTAAAGAACTGCGATGCGGATGGCCTGCTTTGGGGAATTGAGCAGCAAAGCGGTCTCAAGGGACTGCTTTGCGGTGAGCCCGCAACCTGTTTTTGCCCGTTCTGTTGTGCGAAGGCAGAACAGCTAGGTATAGACGTTGATAGAGCTCGTGAAGGCTACAAGGCACTGGTGGACTATCGGTCGCGAGTGAATGCTGGAGAGCATCCGATAGAGGGATACTTTGTGGGTATGTTGCATATACTGCTGGAATACCCGGAGATCTTTTCGTGGGAGAAGATGTGGTTAGATTCGCACCGTGGGTTTCATCGAGATCTTGCCGGGCTGGTAAAATTCATTGATCCAGACAAACAAATGGGATTCAGCATCTGGCAAGAGATTACAACTTTCAGTCCATATTTGCGAGCTCAGTATGACTATGATGAGTTTGTAGAGTACTCTGACTTCCTGAAACCGATTGTCTATCGTATCCCAGCCGGGATTCGCTTCTCGCGCTATATCAAGTACTTCCAGCCGTTGCTGTTTCACGGAGGGGCAGACGAGCAGAAGGACATTGAAATGGAGGAAGTGGCGCCCTTAAAGGATATGAGCCACGAAGAGGCCCTGAGCCTCTTTTATCGCCTACTCAAACTGAATGAGGCTTCGCTGGATAAGCTACCTGCGGAGGGTTTCAGCACGGATTATATTCGGAACGAAGTCGCGCGGGCTTGTGCTGCAGTAGGAGACAAAGTCAAGATCTACCCGGGTGTAGACATTGGCGTGGCAGGTGGCACGGGCGGAAAGGACACGAAGCCTGCGGATGTTCAGGCATCAGTGCGGGCTGCTTACGATGGAGGGGCATCAGGCGTTATACTCTCCCGCTGTTATGCTGAGATCATGCTAGAAAACCTGCAAGCTGCAGGAGACACGCTTCGGGAGATAGGTAGGATATAAGGCAAGACAGCACAAGCATTGTAAGAAAGGAGGTGATTCAGAAGCCAAAGTTCTCGCAGAACATAGTAGTAGGAAGCTTGCTCGGTCATTTACATTATTTTTAAAGGAGCTATACAATGATTGTATTAAAAGGTGGCAGACTTATTGATGGGCTCGGTGGAAAACCGATTGATGAATCGGTAGTGGTAACCGATGGAAACAAAATCACTGGGATTGGCAGAGCGGGCAAAGCTAAGATCCCTGAAGGCGCAGAAGTAATCGAATTAAAAGGCAAGACCGTTCTTCCAGGGCTGATGAACTGTCACACGCACATATTCTGGGATGCAATCAGTGATCTTAAAGAGCAGTGCCGCGATGATGGCCCGTACCTTCAGGGGTTCAAGTCAGCGTACTGCCTCCGCCAGTGTTTGGAGGCAGGTGTAACTACTATCCGCGACATGGGAACTCCTCCTGGCCTTGGGCTTGCGGCCACAAAAGCTGTCGATCAAGGAATTGCTCCAGGCCCTCGTATTCACCACTGCGGTACACCTTTGTGTATTACGGGTGGGCACACATTCTGGTTTTCAAAAGAGGCGGATGGCCCAGAAGGAGTCCGAAAGGCCGTTCGGGAACAGGTTAAAATGGGAGCAACCTGGATTAAGATGATGGCAAGCGGAAGTCGGCAGGAGGGTCTTTCTGCCAAGGGAACAGTATGGACAACGGCCCTGCCCGAGTTTAGTATGGAAGAGTTACGAGCAGCGGCTGACGAGATTCATGATGCGGGGAGGAAAATCACAGCCCACGCGACGATACCCAGCGCAACTCTTAGGATTGTCAAGGCTGGTTTTGACTGCACAGAGCATGGTGAGGGGCTCGACAAGGAAGTCATCGAGTTAATGGTGAAAAAGGGTACTTGGCATTGCCCCACCTTCAATGTTGCCTATCTGCAAGTAGAGAGAGGTCATGAGATTGGCATGCCACAGTTTGAAATTGAAAGGCGGAGGGCCTCTCTAGAAAAGAACACACGCAAGGCAGAAGTCATAGCAGAAGCTGCCAAAGCAGGGGTAAGAATGGTTATGGGGACCGATGCAGGGAGCCCTGCGGTACCCCATAACGAGGTTGCACGCGAAATGGAGCTTATGTACGAGCTTGGAGCGTGTCCAACGCCAATGGACACGATTATTGCAGCGACCAAGAATCCAGCTGAAATGCTAGGAGTGCTACCCCAAGTTGGAACATTAGAAGAAGGCAAGCTGGCGGATATTCTGGTGATAGAGGGTGATCCGTTAGAGGATTTAGGTAATTTGCGGAATGTGCACCTTGTGTTCTTGGATGGTGAGCTTGTTGTCAAAGATCGAAGGGTTTTATAGTGTACGGTACTAGGCAAGGATTTCATGTGTGCCTGCTCAGGCAAAAGGACGTATGATTAGTTTGGGTAGACCCGAAAAGGAGCAAGTATTATGGCGAGACCATATGTAGAATTGTTCACCGAAGATGTAGAGAATATTCCTTGGAAGCCAGTAAACGGCTCATCAGGGTTGTATGAGAAGTATCTCGTAGTGGATCCGGAAACTGGCTCACACACGCGGTTGGTGAAAGGAGATCCTGGGTTTGATGGAAAGGGGAAAATTCTCGAACACGATTTTTGGGAAGAAACGTACTTGTTGGAAGGGAGTTGTTGGCATGGGGATAAGTTGCAAAAACCAGGGGCTTACTACTGCCGACCACCTCATACAAAACATGGGCCTTTCCGAACCGATGACGGATACATCATATTGGAAATGCGTTACTACCTATAGTTATAGAGTAAGCGAGATTGCTTGTAATGAATAGTTAGCATAAATTGAGAATGGAGGTCATTTTTACTGATCTCCACTCTTTCCAAAAGCAAATCATGGGCCCCAAAAGTGGAGTGCTATATGTTGGTTAAAGTTATTACACATATAGGTGGGGGTTTTGCTATTCTCGATGTAGCTTAAGGACATATGCATAGTTACGGCACACCGAGGCATTCTGAGCGATATGATATATGGTAATGCACGTCATCAATATATTGCGAAGTAGGAGGAGATCGAAACGCTGTATGCAAGAGAATCCTTAATTGACCATCGATACACATCTCTCCGAAATGCTATGAAGAAAGCCGGTTATAATGCCCTGGTCATCATCGGCAATTCGGAGGGGAACGAACGCGGTTATATACGCTATCTCTCAGATTGGCGATTGTTCGGAGGAATAGCATATATCGTCTTTCCACTTAAAGAGGATCCAGTTCTCATTATGGGGTTGGGGGCACAAGCTGAGTGGGCAAGAGAACTATCCGCCATTTCGGACACACGCCCCGTCCTTGATAGGAACCGCGCCTTAATCAACGTTCTCAAAGAAAAGGGCTTAGCGAAAGAACACCTGGGAGCCGTGGGGTGGAATCGAATCATGCCACACGGAGATGCCATGTCCGTGATGAACGGCCTCCCTTCCGCCCGCTTCGAAGATGCCACCACCCTCATGGAAGATGTGATGGGGGTGCTTTCGGATGAGGAAATCACCCAGGCTGAAGAAACCCACAATTATGTAGTCCGTATTCTTGAGCGAATAGCTGCTGGATTGAAGCCCGGGCGAACCGAAAGGGAAGTAATGGCTGAGGCAATTTACGAAGCGGCAAAACATGGATGCCTTGACGGGATGGCCCACATTGGATGTGGGCGAACTAGTAAGACAATGCCTGGAAGTGACCGCCAAATTCAAGAGGATGACATTATCAAGATATTTCTTGAGTTTGCGGGCCCCAGTGGGTTCTCGGTTGAACTCGGCGGACAGTTTTCCTTTCGGGAGCCACCGGAAGAGCAGCGTCGTAAATTTGATACCGATGTGAAAGCCATAAAGCGCGCCGCCGAGCAAATGCGTCCAGGAGCCAAAGTAAGCGACTTATGCCAGGCCATCGAGGAAACTTTCGAACAGGATGGCTGGAAGATCACCGGACGGCGGTTGTGGGATTTCCACGGACAAGGACTACACTCCATCCTGCCACCTGTAGGACTCCCTGACTCCCGGGAGATATTGACGGCTAATTCTATGATCAACATCCACCCAGGGATTCTGACTGAGGACGGGATCGGGATTGCAGTAACCCACAATTACATTGTCACGCCCGATGGTGGACACGCGTTAGGTAACTTCTTACCGGAGTGGCGAGTCCTGAATCCGTAGGGGTTTGGGAGTAAAGACCAGGAGGAGTTCATAAAAATACTTAATCCAGAAGGCTGGTATCACTCCCCGGGGTATTGGTCATTCGTGAAAGCAGGTAATCTTATCACGACCGGTCTGGGCTAGGTTGGGCTACCATCAGGGTGATTTCCCGGTCACGGGAATGGTTGCAAGTGAGATCCTTAGCCTGCCGTTGTACCCGGAAATCACGGAGGCCGATGTCGAAGAGGCGACAGCAGCGCTGGAAGTCTGTCTATCATCAACCACGTAGAAGAGAAGGAGACCGAATTGCGCATCCCATGGTTGGGGTACAAACAGGAGTATGAAGCGCACCGCGAGGCGATCAATGGGGCCATTCAGCGGGTGATCGAGAGTGGTGCCTACCAGCGCAGTGAGGAGGTCGACGCCTTTGAGGGTGAATTTGCGGAGTACTGTGGCGTTGCACACGGAATCGGCACCAATTCGTGCTACGCGGCGATGTTGCTCTCCCTGCTTGCTTGTGGTGTAAGTCCAGGCGATGAAGTCATCACTGTTCCAAACACGGATATCGCTACAACTGCGGCCATCAGCCACACCGGGGCACGGTTCGTCTGGACGGAGATCGATGAGCGCACCTACAACATCGATCCGGAAAGAATCGGAGAGAAGACCACAAAACACACCAAAGCGATCCTGCCCGTGCATCTCTACGGTCTTCCGGCGGACATGGACGCGATCATGTTGATTGCCGAGGCACACGGGCTATGGGTGATTACGGACAACGCGCTCGCGGTTGGGGCTCGCTACCGGGGAGAGCGTCGCGCGGCCATCGGGCACATGGGTTGTTTCAGTTTCGTCTACGGCAAGGGACTGGGAACCTACGGTGATGCAGGAATGGTGGTGACCGATGACGCTGCGCTCGCGGAGCGGGTTCGTCGGCTCAATCTGTATCATGATGGCACCATGCAGACTGAGACCGTGGGTGAAACCCAGCTGCTCACTGGCTTCCGCTACGAATCCGAGGGATACTACACACGGTTGGTCCCTCTCCATGCCGCAATCCTGCGAGAGAAACTAAAGGTTCTGGATAGCTGGATTGCGAAACGGCGCAAGATCGTGCAGCTCTACGCACACCTTTTGGGTGACCTTGATCTCATCCTTCCGTACGAGCCCGACGAATGCGAGCACGTCTATCGCAACTACACTGTGCGTGTGAAGAAGCGGGATTACGTGCGGCGAGAACTAGCAAAACGTGGAATTGAAACAGGCCTTCACTATGTTCCGCCATTGCATTTGCAGCCGGTCTACCGCAACCGAGGTTACAGTATCGGCGATTTTCCCATTACGGAGCGAATTGCCAAAGAGTTGATAACGTTGCCGATGTATCCTGAGCTCACGGAAGGGCAGCTCCAAGAGATTAGCAAAGCATTACACGCCTGTGTGCCCCTAAGGTCCTAAGCCGGGAGGCCCGGGATCCATAACGAGGAAAAATCATAACGAAGGGGGGAACTATATGAAGACACTGATCCAGGGTGGGTACATCGTCACGCACGACGGCGTCTCCCACCGGATCCTCCAGCATGGTGTGCTTGTCTTTGAGGGCAACAAGATCGTCCATGTTGGAAAGACCTACGACGGGCCGGTGGACCAACAAATCGATGCCAGAGGGAAGTTAGTATCTCCAGGGCTCATCAACATGCACGCGTTGGCAAGTACATCCGTGACTTTCCTTCGGCTTGATGGTCTTATGTCCGCTTTAAGCGTCTCTAGGGCCTTCGCCGTCGATGGTCGAGTAACTCTTGACCTAGACGGTGAGGATTTTGAGACTGTATCTCGCTTTGCATGGGCCTCGTTGTTGAAAGGAGGGGCTACCACCAGTGTTGCGATTACCCCCATGGTCACGTCACGGTGGGAGTCGCCGCCGGAGCAGGCCGAAGTCCTCGCTCGTACGGCGGGGGAACTGGGTGCGCGTGCCTATGTCTCACATCAGTACCGATCTGCAGTGAAGTATCTTGCCAAAGATGGGAGTCCTCATTACGAGTGGAATGAAGCCGCGGGTCAGGCGGGCCTGAAACACGCGCTCCAATTCTGCGAAAGAACGGAAGGACGCTACACCGACCGGGTTCGGACTATGCTTTTCCCGTATCAATCTGAGACCTGCTCGCCACAACTCCTCCGAGCGACGAAAGAAGTGGCGCAAGCAGAAGGACACCTTGTCCATATCCATGTAGCCCAGTCCTTGTCCGAATTCCACGAGAGTATTAGGCGGTACGGCAAAACACCGGTCCAGTACCTCTATAATAGTGGATTCCTATCTCGTTCTGTGATCGCAACGCATGTTCTCTACACATCTTACAACCCGTTAAGCGGATTTCCAAGGGGAGATGTCACAGATCTCAACTTGCTTGCGAAATCGGGTACGACTGTTGCTCACTGCCCTGTTCTCTATAGTCGCGGTGTTCGAGGAGAAGGAATGCTCCATTCCTTTGGTAAGTATCTAAAGTTAGGGATCAACATGACCCTTGGCACAGACACATTTCCCATGGACATGATTCGGGAAATGCGCTGCGCAGCCATTATGGGAAAGGCAGCGGATCGAGATCCAATGGCTGTAACTGCTAAAGATGTATTCAATGCCGCCACATTGGGCGGCGCGAGAGCTTTAGGGCGAGAGGACTTAGGAAGGCTTGAACCTGGAGCTAAGGCAGATATTGTTATTATTGATCTCACCGGGTTGCATGTCGGGTTAATTGACGATCCGATTAAGACTCTAGTCTACATGGCTAGTCAGAAAGATATCGAGACGGTGATCGTTGATGGGAACGTTGTAGTAAGAGAAGGACGGGTGCTAGATATCGATGAAGCAGAACTGGCAAAGCGCGCTAATGCTTTGAACCAGCAACAGAAAATGTCCTTTGCTAAACAAAACCCGTTAGGACTTAGCATAGAGGAACTCTTTCCACCCTCGTTTTCCCGAAAGGAATAAAAGTATATGCTTGGGATGTATGATAGGTATAGAGGGCCATCATATGTAATACTTTTCACCTCTCTCGGGGGGTAGGTCACCCACGGCAAGAGTTTCAAGCCCTTATGATAGGGTAGTGTGAATGCAAGCCTATGTTACTGCGAACGGTGTTATATGCAACTTCTTTCCACTAGATAATCTAAGGCGGAACGCCGAGGAGGTGATGAGCAGCCGAAAAGTAAAAAAAGCATGGCTTCACAGTACCACAAGTAAAACATTAAGGAGGGAGACAATGAAGCGATTTACTACGATCATTACGATGATGATTATTGGTGCGTTGCTCGTATTGCCGGCGTTCGCGGATGATCATCCCGCGGATCAGCCGCTCAAGGCAGCGGTGGATATGGGGTTTGTTCCGTTTGCATTCCTCACAGAAACTGGAGAACCCGCTGGATTTGCAGTGGACCTTGCCGGTGCTTTGGCTGAGCGACTCGGCCGACCTAGCGCCGAGATCGTGGACGTCGAGTGGTCAGGCATCTTTGCTGCTCTGTTTGCGAAGAAGGTGGAGTTCATCGTTGCCCCCACAAACATCACCGAACCAAGGGCTCAGGAGATGGACTTTACTGAGCCTTATATGGACACGGCCGAACTGATCGCGATCAACGTTAAAGACAAGGACGGAATCAAGACACTTGACGATCTCAAGGGCAAAGTGATCGGGGTTAACACCGGATCAAGCGGCCATACCTGGCTGGTGGAAAATCAGGAGAGGTATGGCTTTGAGATCGATCAGTACGATCGAATGCCTGACGCTATGATGGCCGTGCAGGTTGGCCGGATTGACGCTGGAATCGGTGACCTTGAGGCCGTGGCCTACTACGTCAAGGACAAGCCGAGACTCTTTGGCGCGATCGCTGTTCCGACTGGCCAGCAGTACGGGCTCCCCTGCCGAAAGGGAGACCAGTTCCGGAACGATCTGGAGCAGGCTTTGGAGAGCTTGAAGCTCGATGGTACACTGGCTGAGCTGCACGAGAAGTGGTTCGGCCGTCCGGCTGAGCTCGGCAGCGCCGCAACCTTGGTGTACGCTGGGTACGGTGTATTCGGCCTTCCGGGTTTTGAACTTACCTATCACGAACTACCGTAACAAGAAGAAGCAACCGGCCCCTCGGCGTAAAACCCGAGGGGCCATGTTAAGAAGAAGCGACATGGCCCGCGAGAGGAAGTTGATCGATGGAAATCCATGATCTCATCCATTATTTCTTCAATGGACACGTGTTCTTGGAGACATTACCCCAGCTTGTGCGAGGGCTTTGGGTCACAATTCAGATCGCGTTTTTAAGCATAGTTATGGGTTTCGTCTTGGGACTGGTTCTAGCAATTATCCGCGTGGCAGTAAAACGTTCGACCAACACTTGGCCGATCCGATTGTTGAACCTCCCGATAGCATTCTATGTGGATGCCCTCCGGTCGATCCCTCCGTTGATTACGTTAGTTGTGGTCTACTACGCTTTGCCATACCTTGGCATTTACTTCCCGCGGTTTTGGGCGGCGGTGCTAACCTTTGCGGTGGTCTTATCAGCCTTTGCTGAGGAGATCTTCCGTGCCGGGATCGAATCCATCGGTCGGGGACAGGTGGAAGCGGCTCGTTCCCTCGGCTTATCCTATCTGCAGACGATGCGCTATGTGATTATCCCACAGGGTTTCCGCGTAGCCATTCCCCCACTCACCAGCCGGACGATCGCCATCACCAAAGACGTGAGCCTGGCTTCAGTGATTGGGGTCGCTGACTTGTTGAAGGCCGCAAGGGCCTCCCAAGCATTCTTGGCAAATCCCACCCCTTTGGTCTCCGCGGCCCTTCTGTTCACCCTTGTTTTTCTTCCCTTAGTGCGAATCTCGATGTACTTAGAAAGGAGATTGGCCAAATGAGTGCGCAAACCCTTACGAAGTACTGGTCGTCCTTTATGTCCCCGTTGGGAGGATGGAATTACTAGTGGATGCGCTAATCCGAAATTTTTTTAATGTTGAGGTAATGTACAAGGCGCGGATCCTCCTTTGGATAGGGCTCAAGGTCACTCTTCAGCTATCTGCGGTCTCCCTTGTGCTCGCCATCCTTGTGGGGCTGCTCTTGGCCTCACTGCGCAACCTCCGCAATAGGGCAATCGATGCACTGATAATTATCTATGTGGACCTGTTTCGGTCCCTGCCCACGATCGTTTTGTTTATGCTCGTATACTTTGCTCTTCCCTACGTTGGGATTTCTATGCCCCCGTTTTGGGCAGCTGTGTTGACGCTTACGACCAATGGTGCGGCATACTTCGAGGAGATCTTCCGAGCAGGTATCGAATCGATCGAGAAGGGTCAGACAGAGGCTGCTAAGGCCTTGGGCCTTTCTTTCACGCAAACGATGCGCCATGTAATCCTCCCACAAGCTGTGCGAGTCGTTCTCCCCCCTGCCACCAGTAACAGCTTAGAGTTGATTAAGACCACGGTGTTGGCCTCTGTGATTGCGCTTCCTGAACTCCTGAAGCAGGCACAGCAGGCGCATGGGTTGTTTGCTAACCCTACTCCTCTTGTGGAGGCTGCATTGATCTTTTTGCTGCTTCTATGGCCGTTAGTTCGACTTACGGGTTATTTGGAGAGAAAATTTGGGTGAGAAAATGCTTTTGCGTAAACAAAAATCTAAACAGGGTGAAAACTATGTCTGAGGTTCTCGTCGACATTCGCGAGTTGCACAAGAATTTTGGCAAGTTGGAAGTCCTGAAGGGTATCAATATGCAGGTGCATGAGAGTGAGGTGGTGTGTCTGATCGGCCCATCCGGAGCGGGGAAGAGTACATTGCTTCGGTGTATTAATCGGCTAGAAGAGCCAACTCAGGGGCAAATCTTCGTCAACGGCCAAGAGATCACCGCTGCGAAAGCAGACTTGAATGAAATGCGAAGCGAGATCGGGATGGTCTTTCAGCACTTTAACCTCTTCCCCCACATGACAGCACTGCAGAATTGTACCCTTGCCCTCATCAAGGTGCGCAAGCTGAGCAAGAACAAAGCCGAAGAGAGGGCAATGAAGATGCTCAGACGAGTGGGGCTGGAAGAAAAGGCCCAAAGTAAGCCTCGCCAACTCTCTGGGGGGCAACAGCAGCGTGTGGCGATTGCTCGGGCTCTAGCTATGGATCCGAAGTTGATGATGTTTGATGAGCCGACTTCTGCGCTTGACCCTGAACTCATCGGGGAGGTATTGGATGTGATGCTGGATCTGGCTGGCAAGGGCATGACTATGATTGTGGTCACTCACGAAATGGGGTTTGCCCGCAAGGCAACCACACGAATCATGATGTTGGAGCACGGGATCATCCTAGAAGAGGGTCCTCCTGAACAGATTTTCGACAATCCTACCCACTCAAGGACGCGAGAGTTCTTAAGTAAGATCCTCTAACAAAGGTAGCTAGAGGGAAGGTCTATATATATTGATTTGTTTAATAGTTGAATCAGAGAGCATATTCAGGAGGAGAGATGATAGGACAGTATGACTACTTGATCCGAGGCGGACTTACGGTTGCCCAAGGGGAAATCCACCGATGGGACATCGCCGTGGCAGACGGGCAAGTGATTGAGATCGGGTCCGATCTCGAGGGGAGAGCAAAACGAGAGATCGATGCAACCGGGATGTACATTCTTCCTGGCATTATCGATGTACATACCCATCCGGTGTACCTGGACGACTTGCAGGGATTATCAAAGACGGCAGCTTATGGGGGAATCACCACGGTGATTCACTACGCCTATGCCAAGCCTGGCGAAAAGCTCATAAAGGTGATCGAACGGTTCCGTGAGGAAGGGGAGTGTAGGTCGATCCTGGATTTCGCACTTCACGGGGGGCTTTTCGATCCGGCCCATCAGGCAGAGGAGATTCCCAAAGCAATCGAGGCCGGGGTGACCTCCTACAAGATGTTCATGACCTACGCCAAGCTCGGTTGGATGACGAACGACTACCAACTGATGCGGACGTTGGACATTATCGCCAAAGCTGGTGGGTTGGGGATGGTACATGCTGAGAATGGCTTAGCGACTGATTACCTGCAGGATAAGACCTCACAGGCGGGGCTGGATGCGGCAAAGGAATTTGTGTCTACCCGGCCTGCGATTCTGGAAGCGGAGGCGATCAATCGGGCAATCGCCATGGCACAGGTGGCGGGTTGTCCGCTGTACGTCGTTCATCTCACCGCTGGTGAGGATATAGAGGTGCTGGCATGGGCAAAAGAGAAGGGATATCGGGTGATTGGCGAGACCTGTCCGCAGTATCTCACCCTGACCGGTGAGGAGATCTTCCGCCAGGGGGCTTTAGCCAAGATCGGGCCTCCATTGCGGGGCAAGGAGGACAATCAGGCCCTGTGGTCTGCGTTGGCCGCTGGGGTGATTGATACCATCGCGAGCGATCATGCCCCGAAGGACAAGCATCGCGACGATGACTTCTTCCAAGCGCCCTACGGCTCTCCTCAAACTGAGACGATGTTCCCCGTGGTCTATGACGCCGGGATCAACGGTGGAAAGTTATCACTGCCGCGACTGGTGCAGGTGATGTGTGAGAATCCAGCACGGATCTTCGGGCTTTACCCTCAAAAAGGAACGTTGCAGGTAGGAAGCGATGCCGATCTTGTCATTGTGGATCCGGCCCTTCCGCATGTGATCGAGCAAGCAACGCAGCATTCTCACGCCAGCTACACCCTTTATGAAGGGCGAACATGTTTGGGCAAACCGATATTTTCTATGCAGCGTGGAGCAGCGCTCCTGGATAAGGGGACTCTGCACGCCCCTGCTGGGAACGGCAAATTCCTGTACACGAATACGAAGAGTGGCGCAGAAAGTTTCTTTAACGTAGAGAAGGAAAAGTAAAGAACCCCACAGCAAGCTGCGGAGCATTGAGCGACAAAAACTAAAGACCTAGCCGGAGTTGGCCTTTATGCTACAATTTGATGTAGAGCTTTGCCGCGTTAGAAGTAACGCCGCACAGAAGGTACGGCGCTACATCAGTTTTTTCGTAGCGTCGGGGCTTGCCCCCGACGTTGATGGGTTTATCCTAAAAAGAATTTGTGTAGAAAATATGAATAACAGGCTGATTCGCCTTTGGCGGATCCCCGCTTTCCTCTCCTTAAGCTTGCTGGGGGACATCCAGCGGGGGCTCTTTATAAATCACTCGAATCTTTGAATATCGAAGGAGTACACATGAGGTTGTTAATAGCACTCGGGGGCAATGCAATAAAGCAAGCCCATGAGCAAGGAACCACTGATGAACAGTTCAATAATTGTAGGGTAACCACGCGGCACATCGCGGAGATTGTTGAAAAGATGGGGCCGGAGGATAGATTGGTGATAACCCATGGCAATGGTCCCCAGGCCGGCAACCTCCTCGTGCAACAGGAGATGGGCAAAGAGAAGGTGCCTGCCCAATCGATGGACGTTGTCGGGGCGATGACCCAGGGGCAGATCGGCTACATGCTTCAACAGACATTGATAAATTATTTGAATGAGACAGGGGTGAACGTGCCGGTCTGCGCGGTGGTGAACCAAGTGCTGGTGAGCGAGGACGATCCGGAATTCTTCGGCGAGACGGCCTCAAAACCAGTGGGAAACTTCTTTGCCGAGGAAGAAGCCAACGAGCTCAAGCACGAGCATCCAGAGTACATCATGAAAAAAGTGAAACCAAATGGGGAGAGGGCCTGGAGGCGCACCGTGCCTTCCCCGGATCCGATAGCCAATGTCGAGAAAGAAGCGATCAAACGGATGGTAGACGCTGGTATCATCGTCATTGCTTCAGGAGGAGGCGGGATCCCGGTGATACTGGATGATAAAGGTCATTACGAAGGTGTAGAGGCAGTAATCGATAAGGATCTCGCGGGGGAACGGCTTGCTGAGGTAATAGAGGCCGATGTCTTTCTTATCCTCACCGATGTGGAAAAGGCGAAGCTCAACTATGGCAAGCCGGACGAGAAGTCCATAGACAAAATGACCTTAACCGAAACCACGCGATACTTGAAGGAAGGGCATTTCCTGGCAGGAAGCATGGGGCCGAAGGTAAAGGCGTGCATCAGGTTTCTCGACTGGGGTGGGAAGAGAGCTGTAATCACCTCGCTTGACCGTGCGGTGGACGCACTGGAAGGTAAAACGGGGACGACAATCACGAAGGAGTAGCGAACAGTACGTTTGGTCTAGGGTCAGGAGTCTGCTACGGTTTTGACAAGCTGACCAGGAGACGGCAGTAACTGGAAATGTCAGACCAGAATGAAATAAAGCTTACACGAGGAGTTCCAGCTACGGAGGCTTTTCCGACTGAGGCGATTATCGAGTGTTGTGAAAAGGCGCTTAGAACATATGGCGATACCCTTCTTCAGTACCAACCCGCTTATGGGTTTCTCCCACTCAGGAAGATCCTGGCCGAGGAGACCGGGGCGGAACCCGGTCAAGTGATCATCAGTAACGGCTCAATCCAGCTTCTTGGTTTTCTCGCCGAGATCCTTCTGTCCCCTGGGGAGACCGCCTTGGTCGAGCGACCTAGCTATGACCGAGCAATCACTACCTTTCGCCGAGCAGGAATGACCGTAGTGGATGTCCCCCTTGAGGAGGATGGGTTGGATATTGCGGCACTGGAAGAAGCAGTGGAACGGTATAATCCTCGTCTCTTGTACCTGATACCGGACTTTCAGAACCCTACAGGGATAACTACGAGCCGCAGCAAGCGAGAGGCCGTACTGAGCTTAGCGGATGAGCACGGTTTCATCGTGGTGGAAGACAGTCCGTATCGGAAGTTGCGTTACAAAGGCGAGGATATTCCGGCATTGCGCCAGTTAAATGCGAGCCGTGTAATCCAACTTTCATCGTTCAGCAAGCTACTCAGCCCTGGAATCCGAGTGGGGTGGATGGTAGCCGCAAAGGAGATCGTTGAGAAAGCAGTTCAGATTGCGACGGACACCTACATAACTCCCAGCATGTTAAGCCAGGGCATTGTCTACGAGTTCATAAGGCAGGGATGGATGCCGAATAATATCGAGCGGTTGAAAACCCTGTATGCCCCTAAACTGGCCAAAATGTTGACCGGGCTCGATGTGAATATTCCAGAGGGGAGCTGGAGCCACCCGCAAGGCGGGTTCTTCGTGGGGCTGACCCTTCCTGATGGGGTATCAGGTAAGCGGCTGAGGTACTACGCGCAGCAACAAAATCTGCTGCTCAGTGATGGGTGTGGTTTTTTCGCCGATGGGGATGGATCACGCTTCCTGCGGCTGCCGTTCTGTGCCCTGAAGGAATACGAGATCGGGGAGGCAATCAACAGGTTGGCACGGGCGATAAAACCATGCAACTAATATATTAGGAGGACGATCATGACAAAATTGACGCAAAAGGATGTGTTACGGGCAGATCAATTTACTAAAGAGGATGTCGATCTCATTATGGAGACTGCGAGTGGGTTCGAGAAGGCGCTCAACAAGGGGAAAGTCTTGAATGCACTGCGTGGAAAGATCTTATCCACGCTGTTCTACGAACCCAGTACACGCACCCGTCTCTCCTTCGAGGCGGCTATGCACCGTCTTGGAGGCCAAGTGATCAGCGTTGCTGAGGCCAAGAGTTCATCGGCGGCAAAAGGCGAATCTCTCCACGATACGATCAAGACTGTAGAAGGGTATGCAGATGTAATCGTCCTGCGACACCCGCAGATCGGTGCGGCCACTGAAGCAGCGGCAGCAACAAACAAACCCGTCCTCAACGCCGGCGACGGCGCCGGACAGCACCCGACTCAGTCACTGCTCGACCTCTACACAATCCTTAAAGAGAAGGGCAAAGTTTATGGGCTAACCGTTGCCTTGGCTGGGGACCTCAAGAACGGACGCACGGTCCATTCCTTAGCGAGCCTGCTCTCCTTATACGATGTCAGGTTTATCTTCGCCTCACCGAAGGCACTACGCATGCCGGAGGCGATCGTAACTCAACTTAAGGGAAAAGGAGTGTCGATTACCGAGACCGAGGATCTGAGGAAGGCGCTGGCTACCAGTGACGTACTATATATGACCCGAATTCAACGTGAACGGTTTAAGGACTCAGACGAATATGACCGACTGAAGGGCGCTTATATTCTAACAAGAGACATGATTGCTAATGCAAAGGAGAACATAACCATTATGCATCCTTTGCCACGCGTGAACGAGATCGCAACAGACGTTGATACCTATAAAGGGGCAGCCTACTTCCGCCAGGCTGCCAATGGTATACCAATACGAATGGCGCTGCTTGCTTTAGTCACTGGAAAAGCTTAAAGGAAGCACGAGGGGCCGCTTCTTTAGCTTTTTACTTTAAAAAGAGAAAGTGGGGATCCTTTGCCATAACGAATCTTTGGTGTATGATGTATAACAAAAGGGGATAATCCAAGCTATGCGTAAGCAATCAAACGAGACAGATAAGCCCGTTGTTCGTTCACTGGATAAGGCACTCAAAGTGATCGAGCTATTGGCCCAGATGGAGAAGGAGACCGATCTTGGGAAACTGGCAAATCAGGCTGGCCTTCCCAAGAGCACCCTTGTTCGGTTGTTGCGCACTTTGCAGGTGCATAATTTTGTGCAACAGGATCCAAACACACGGCGTTACAGGCTGGGCTGGGGGCTTATATATTTGGGAAAAGCAGCGGAACGCCAATTTAGCCTTGCGCTAATCGTGCAACCATTCCTGGAGCAATTGGCACGGGAAACCGGTGAAACGGCTTCGGTTGCCATCCTGGACAGGAACCATGCCGTGTATATCAATCAGGTGCCGAGTCGAAACATCATCAGAGGGGTACCTCCCGTTGGCTCGAAGTTGGAGCTTCATTGCACCGGAGTGGGCAAGGTGCTCCTGAGCACCTTCAGCGAGAAGCAATTGGACCAATTGATCGGGGAGCATGGGCTCCCCCGCCTGACAGAGAAGACCATCGTAAATGCTACCCATCTACGCAAGGAGCTTGCAATCATCCAGGAACGAGGCTACGCAATCGATAACGAGGAGGCAGAACCCGGGGGACGCTGTATTGCAGCTCCGATAAAGTATGGAAACGATAATGTCAAAGCAGCGATTTCCATCACTGGGCCGACGAATCGCATTAGCCTTGACCGCATTGAAGAGTATGCAGAGATCGTCTGCCGTGTCGCTTGCCAGGTTTCCCACACACTGGGCTCGAAAGCAGCCGAGAACACTTGACCCTCCTCTAATTCCGGTGCTTTCCTAACATAAAGGTAGAGCATGCGCTATATCACCAACAAGTACAGCCAACTCTACCAGCTCTAGCAAACGCTTTAGCGCCGCCTGCGTCGCCGCAACGGGCGCCGTCGGCCTTCCTGAGTCACCTGGGATGGTACGACCTGTGCC
>Ga0315547_1000379_pt1 | contig 46144 bp, 40 predicted proteins | sample SalMarSW160240MG_2_FD_202542 | JGI IMG/M metagenome (GOLD analysis project Ga0315547, IMG submission 202542) | Salt marsh sediment microbial communities from the Plum Island Ecosystem LTER, Massachusetts, United States - Salt Marsh Sediment SW1601-240 ...
TATATGCAGATGCAGACTCTTTAATTCAGATTGAAGAGTATGAAGCAGCAAAACAAGTTTACAGAAATATAATAAACCTATATCCAGAGAGCAAATATTCAATATACAGCATGAGAAACTTATTACCTTTAGAGACTGTATCTGGACAGGATTTTGCCTCTCTTCAGGAATATTATCAAACCGACCCAAATTGTAATTATAATCCTGAAAGAACTAAGTTAAGTGAGTATTTAGCCAATTATTGTAATATCAAGCTGGAGAACTATCCAGATGCTATTACATTCTTTGAAGATATTATTTCTGACCCAGATACTGAATTAGATTCTGTATACGCAGTTATAGACGCTGGGTATACATACTTACTAATGGATAGTGGAGGTAAGTCATCATATATAGGTAAGATTGCAGAATTGAAGCCGAAATCGGTAGCAGAGTTTGAAGAAACGAGAGATAAGTTATTAGCAAAGGTACTTGGTCTTCCAGAACAATATGAAGAAGAGATTATTCCAGAAACCACTTTTTATCTTGGTCAGAATTATCCTAATCCAATGAGAAGTTTAACTACTATATCTTTCTCAATTCCCAAAGATGCGAAGAATGCTGAGATAAAGATTTACAATATCAGAGGTCAATTAGTGAAAATTCTGGAGTGTGTCCGCCAGCTGGCGGATCCCACGAAAGCCCCGATGTATCGGGACTATTCCATAGTCTGGGATGGAAAAGATGAAAATGGCAACCAACTTTCTTCTGGAATCTATCTATACAAACTTTCTACAGGTGATAAATCAATCATAAAGAAGATGGTTCTACTACGCTAATCCCGATGTATCGGGACGTAGAATAGATTCTGATGAAATAATAAAAAAGTTAGATAATTAAATTTAAAAGAGGAGAATCAAAAGCTTATGGATTCTTCTCTTTTTTTATAAAAAATTTTATCATAATTAAGCAATGATATAAAAAATTTCAAATAAATTCATATCATCCTTGACATAATTATTTTTACAAAAATATCTGCAACCAAAATTGCTTAAGGAGTATAAACTATGATACGCAAAAGAATTATTACGAGAATTCTGTTTGTTGCATTTCTAACAACTTTTATATTTGCCTGCAGATGCAGTTTCCTTTCTAAAATCGGGAAAAAAGCAGAGACATCCCCTATTTTAGCTGAATGGGATGGAGGAAATATCACAGAAAATAATTTTGAAAAACGACTTGAATCAATACCTGAATTCTATCGCCCTAAACAAGGATTCAATGTTGAACAAAAACAAAAATTCTTAAAGGATTATGCAATAGAAGAGATATTCTACATAGAAGCAAAAGAAAAGGGATTTGATGAAAACGAAAATGTAAAAGATAATTATAACAAAAATTCAGCACACATAATACTAAACCAATACACGCAAGAAGAGATACGAGACAAAATCAAACCTACTGAACCCAATCTTAAGAAATTTTATGAAGAGCATAAGGATAAATTCTTCACTCAAGAACCAACAGCAACGATTTTGCATATTCAAACCTCCACTTTAGATAGTGCCAAACAAGCTCTTTCAGAGTTAAACGAAGGCGTTGATTTTACCAAAACTGTAGCAAAATATTCTAATAATGATTATATAAAAAAACATGGCGGAAAAATAGCCAATATTAGAAAAGGTGGTTACATTTCTACAATTGGTAAGTCACCTGAACTTGATAGTCTGATATTCTCAGCTGAGTTGGATAAAATATGTGAACCGATTAAATTTAAAGATAACTATCACATAATTAAAGTTATAGATAGAGATACAACTAAATACAAATCATTTGAAGTCGCTAAAAAAGATGTTGAAAGAAGATATAAGACCGACAAAGAGAAAGTATTAAAAGAAAAATTATTAGAAAAACTTACGAAAAAATATAAAGTTACTTTAGATACATTGGCTATAAAAAATATAGATTTTGAAAAAGCAGACACTTTAGAATCAGAAGCAAATATTCAGCTAATAAAATCCCCTTTCACAGAAATATCTTTTACTGTTGGAGATTTTGCAAAAGATTTACTACAAATGGCAGAACCACGAAAACAATCATTGGTGACCTATAAAGAAAGAAAGATATATCTCACAGAAAAGTTGCGAGATAATGCTATGTATTATGATGCAATAAAAAAGGGGTATGAGAAAAATCCAAAAATTGAGCCCGAACTCTCCCGAGTAAAAATGGTCACGGTACTTCGTGAATATTACAAATCCTATATTGTTGATAGTACCATAGTTTCTGAAGAAGATATTCGGGAACTTTATGAAAAAGAAAAAGATGAAAAATATAAAATTCGCCCTTCTTGTAGAATTCAGCAATTCGTATTTAATGAAAAAGAAACTGTTGACTATGTCCTGTTCAAGGCAAAAAAAGCTGAATCCAATGAGGAACTTAATGAACTTATTAAGGAATATGCAACTTATAAGACAGAAAATGGCATCTTGGGTCCAGTTTATGAAACAGGAAGCATACCAGGTCTTGGCAAAGATACTTTATATGTTACGAAGATTTTTGAGACAAAAGTTGGTGAATTTAGTGATGTTTTTCAAAACAGAAATGGTGAATATGTGTTCTTCAAAGTTCTCTCATATAAACCTGTTACTTATAAAAGTTTTGATACTGTCTCAAAGGAAATCAAAATGTCTTTATTTAAAAAGAAGCAACAAGAGAGATTTGAAAATGTAAAAGATGTTTTGACCAAAAAATATAACCTTAAACTCTATCCAGAAAAATTGGAGAGAAAATTTCCTGTGGACTCACTCTATAAATTTGCTGAAGAAGCAATGTCGCATAAAGGCTACTATGACGCAATTCGTCAGTACGATGAAATAATAAAGTATTATAAAAACGGCAAAGATGATTATAAGGCAACGTTTATGAAAGGCTTTATATACTCTGAAAATCTCAACAATAAGAAAAAAGCACAAGAGATGTTTGAAAAAGTCCTTTCATACCCAGAAGGTGAATTGCACGAATCTGCAAAATATATGTTAATGGCATTAAAAGGGGAAGATGATATTCTTGAAAAGATTAATAAAGCCACTGAACAAGAAAACGAAAAATCTGACCTGTCTCCCGATATATCGGGAGCCAAGACTGAAAAGTAATATCAAACAATTTTCAGTATTAGCGAGATTACTATAAAATTTGGTAATCTCGCTTTTTTTATATCAAATTCAAAAACCTTGACATTAATTGAGTAATATTAATTAAAAACTAATCAAATTTTGAAAATGGATTAGCTATGGCAAAAGTATTACTTGAAAATATTACTAAAATATATGACAATTCGGTTGAAGCGGTAAAGGATGTTAATCTTACTGCTGAAGACAAAGAATTTGTAGTTTTGGTTGGACCATCAGGCTGTGGGAAAACCACAACTCTCAGAATGATAGCAGGATTGGAAGAAGTCACAAAGGGGAAAATATATATTGGGGATAGATTTGTAAATAATGTTCTTCCGAAAGATAGAGATATTGCAATGGTTTTTCAGAATTATGCTTTATACCCCCATCTGTCCGTTTATCAGAATATGGCGTTTGGACTTAAACTTCGCAAAACCCCCAAAGAAGAAATTCATAAAAGAGTAAAAACGACAGCAGAACTTTTAGGTATACAAGAACTTCTTAATAGAAAACCTAAACAACTTTCTGGCGGACAGAGACAGAGAGTAGCTCTTGGGAGGTCAATAGTCCGCAAGCCAAAAGTATTTCTTTTTGATGAACCACTTTCTAATCTGGATGCAAAACTCAGGGTTCAAATGAGGGCTGAAATTATTAAACTTCATAAAAAATTAAAAACTACAATTATATATGTAACACATGACCAGGTAGAAGCTATGACAATGGGTAATAAAATAGTTGTTATGAAAGATGGTATGGTTCAACAAATCAATTCCCCAATTAATATATATAATCATCCAAGTAACAAATTCGTAGCAGGATTTATTGGAAGTCCCGCAATAAATTTCTTTGAGGGAAAACTTAGAAGAGATAATACAAGATTATATTTTGAGAATGAAGGCTTATCACTTCCTATTCCAGGTGAGTTTGAAAAACCTCTTAATGGCTATGAAAATAATGAGATAACTATAGGTATTAGGCCGGAAGATATATATCACAAATCGTATTCTGCAAATGCGGAAATACCAGCAGGAATAAAAGCTTTGGTTGAAGTAGTTGAGCCTCTTGGCTCTGAATATGTTGTTAGCTTCTTAATAGGAAAGAAAACCTTTATTGCCCGTCTTGAGCCAAAAGGAGAACCTAAAATGGGAAACAAAATGGATATAATAATTGATATGAAGAAAGTTCACTTTTTTGACCCTAAAACCGAAATTACACTTGTGTAATAAAATTAGAAACTATTTTAGCCACCTTTTCAATAAATATCTTATCATCATTTGTGAATGGAGATACAGAATGTGAGTCAATATCAATTTCTCCAACCATCTCTATGTCTTTAAAAATTGGAACTACAGTTTCAGATCTCACATTTATATTACAAGACAAATAATTTTTTTCTTGTGATATATCCTGCAAAGTCATTGTTTTCTTTTGTTCAGCAACCTGTCCACATACTCCTTCACCAAAGGCTATTCTTACATGTTCAGTGGGCGTTCCAACAAACGGTCCTAAAATAAGTTCATCTCTTCCAGATTTGTCTACTAAATAAAATCCTACCCAGTCGTAATAAGAAACAGCATCATAAAGTAATTTACAAATATTTTCCAGCTTATCATTTAGTGATATCTGGCTTTTACAGACTTTTTTGATTTGCCTGAGGATTGAATCATATCCGATTGAATTGGGTAATGGTGCTTTTTCTTTCCTCATTTCTCTTCAAAGATTTTTTGTTACGGTTTTTAAAATCTTCTAAAAATTTCTTATCATTTATTGCCAATAGATATTCTTTTACTTTACTTTTATAATTTTACAATCAACTAAAAAAGGTGATTTGAAGTTAGTCATTTCTCCTGCATATTTATTAGGAATAGGAAATAGTCTTGCAGAAAGTGGCTTATTCAATTTTATTGAAAGTGTAGTCATATCCAATAAAATTGCATAAATTTTATTTTCAGAAATATCACCGGGTAATGGTATACAATCCAAACCAGATCCCGAAACAGAGGAATAGGAGAGAATATTATCAACATTCAAAAGACCTTCATTGCATCTTTCAGCCAAGCCTACATCTTCTAATATCGGCAACATTAGCCCTGAATATCCACACTTTTTTACATCAAGTGATTTCAATACTTTTGTAACCATTCCTGCAACCGCTAAGGTTCCAGGGGTTCCGAATTTTCCTAAATTCAACTTTTCAAAGGCAAAAGCAATGCTCTCATTCTCTTCAAGAGAAGGTGCAGGTGAAACATCTATTCCATGAAAATTAATCCCCTGTTCCTCCTCAATATCCATTGCAATATGCTGAATCTTCTTTAACTCAACATCAAATATAGTTTTAAGATTCTCTTCTGCTTCAATTAAATTTCTGGATTTTTCAAAAGCATCAAAAACAAGGTCACTGCATTCTAATCCAATTGAAAAACAAGTTCTTCCTTTATGATAGCTTGCAGGAAAAAATGGAATATCTGAAGGGCAATTAGCAATTGTAGCAAATCTGAAATTGCCATACCCTCTTTCAACCTCTTTAGAAATTTCAATAATTGCTTTTGCGGACTGTCTTGCAGCTTCATAATTTATGTCATTTTTTACATCTCCAGTTGTTACAGTTGTTGATATTCCATCTGTTTCTTTAATAATTTCCGGAATCATTGAAATAAACTTACTATCTGTTACAGTTCCTATACTTGCAAAGTCAATTCCATAGGATTTGCAGATCATCTCAAACTTTTTTATTTCATTAATAATTTGCTTGAGCTTTAATTTTCCAAGATATTCTTTCCAGGGTTGAGTAGTTATTCTTGGTTCCTGGACTTCATATCCACAATTCTTAAAACTCTTTTTTGCTCTAAGAGTAAACTCAGTGGCTTTTCTTATTTTCGATCCATCTATAGGATAAAATAAGTTAATTCCTGTTGTGATAGCTCTGATTTTCATATAATTCCTTTTAACTATGTTTTTATGTTCCTCACGGTGAATAAGTAACAAATTTCACAAATGCCTGGTTTTTATAACTATACAATAAGTAGAGAGTTAATAAAAAATAGTAAGATTTCAGAATATAACGGCTCTGTGCAACACGCTTAAAGCGTGGGCACATTGTTATGCTAAGTAGATTGCTTAGATGCATTATTATACTCTTCTAACAAAGACGCTATCAATTCTTTAACAGAGACAATTTTATCAACTCTATAAGCATTAGCTCCTGCAAAAGCAAATCCTCTTTCAAGGTCTCCCTTTTTGGCATTAGTTAATGCAAGTGCAATACAGTATGGTGTATTTTTAAAGTCACAGGTTTTGAGACACTGCCATGGACATTTAAATGGCTTTTTTATTCCTCTTGAGACATCATCAAGAAACTGATTTTTTATCGCTCTTCCCGGTAATCCAACAGGACTCTCAATTATGATAATATCTTCTTTTTTGCATTTTATATATGCCTCTTTAAACTTTATGTCTGCGTCACACTCGTGAGTCGCAACAAACCTGGTTGCTATCTGCACTCCTTGCGCTCCTAACTGGATAAATTTATGAATATCCGCACCTGTATATATGCCTCCTGCAGCAATAACTGGAATATTTTTATTAAATTGTTGCTCAAAAGTTTTTATTACTGAAATAACATCAGGGAGTATTTTCTCTAAAGAATAATCAGGATTATTTATTTGCTCCTTTTTGAAACCGAGGTGTCCACCAGCTAATGGACCCTCAACAACCACAACGGCAGGTACATTATTGTAGTGTTTTGCCCAATATTGAAATATAATTTTAGCCGCTCTTTCCGAGGATACTATAGGAATAACCTTGGTTATGACTTTCGTCAATCTGCCTGACAGCGATATTTTCGGAAACCTTAGTGAAAGTCCTGCACCAACAAAAAGTAAATCTGCACCTTCATCTAATGCAACCTGTATATGGTCATCAAAATCTGAAAGGGCTACCATTATATTTACACCGATAATGCCCGTTGTTATCTTTTTTGCCTTTCTTATTTCTTTGCGCAAGGCTCTTTTGTTTGCTTCGTTGAAATTTGTGCTGAAATCAGGTTCAAGCATACCAATCCCAGCAGAAGAAATAACTCCAATACCGCCCTCATTTGCAACGGCTGAGGCTAAACCTGATAAAGAAACTCCAACCCCCATTCCTCCTTGAATTATAGGAATTTTTGCTGTCAAATCTCCTATTTTTAATTCTTTTAGATTATTATTACTCATAAAAACTATCCCTTATCTATTTCGCCTAACATTTCGCGGATAAAAGAAGTTGCCGAAGGCAATTTAGCGAAGCGTCGCAAACATGCTGTTAGCCGAAATAACCTAACCAAATAATCCAGACAGAAACTGTGGTTCATTTCTTAAGAGATTTCCTAATATCATTAGCGATCTTATCTAATTTCTTCCTGCTAGGTCTCAAAAGATTATTCGGACCAAATTTTAACCCAAATCCATCTCCCTTAAAACGAGGAATTATATGAAGATGAAAATGGAAAACATCTTGGAAAGCAGCTTCTCCGTCAGCTACGAATAAATTTACTCCCTCGCATTTTACCCCCGACTTTCTGACAGCTTCAGCAATACGCATCGTAATTTTGAAAAGATGTGCTCCTATTTCTTCATCCAATTCTGACATATATGCGGCATGAACTTTGGGAATTACTAACACGTGCCCAAGATTGACCTGGCTAATATCCATAAATGCCATTACCTTATCATCTGAGTAAACTACACTGGCTGGTTCTGTGCCATTTACGATTTTGCAGAAAACACAATTTCTCATAAGCTTTCCTCCAAGTTTGGCCAAAGAAGGAGTATGGCATATTAAATTGTGAGCTTTTCCCCATAGTTCAATTGAACGGTTAGATATTTGGTCTACCATCTTATTCAACTCTTCTTCAGTTTTACTTTCCCTGTTTAGGTTTACCTTATCAGGTAATCCTTGAATATCTTCAAGTGCTTTGTCAATTGCAACTTGTCTAAGATATAATATTGCGCGAACAAGAGCAAAAAATATGGTGGATACGCCTAAAAAGAAGACTGCAAGTAGAAATAATGATTTGTTTGGCATGATGTTAGACACTGCAAATTTGACAAAACTTCCGAGAAGCCAGAGCAGCGTTCCCACACTTATTGCTAACATCCAATTAGTTGCACTTTCTAAGCTGCGGTGTGACCGACGAAACCGATTATACCTTTCTAAACGCTGGACAGATTCATTAACTTTTTTCTGTGCAAGCCTGTGTGGTTTTTCTTTATTCAATTTTTAGCCTCCTTAAATCAGCATGTCGCCTAACGTATGTATCCCCGACATATGTCGTATATCATACCAAATTCGCGTGGGTTCACGCCATATGTCGTGTATTTCACTTTTTTAATTTTTCTTTGAATTTTACTGCTTTCATATTCCAAACCTAATTATTTTTTATTCTTATTTTGTAAGTCAAGATTATCAAGTGGACTAATTATTTTATTTTTCGCTGTATTAGTAATATGGGTGTATACTTCCCCGTAAAACGATTAGACTGTATCGGGGTTTTACTTCTTTTATGCCCAAGCCCCATTAGATGTTCACTATCTAACGGGGCAAGCAATTCCTGAATGTATCTTAAATCGGTATTGAGACTCTCATGATTTATTGCAAAACTAAGTGTCCCTCGCCTCTCCGCATTTAATAAAATCTCTTTGCATTTTATCTTATTCATTAAATCCCTAATCAGAAAAAGTAAATATTTATAATCTTTATCCAACAAAATATCGGTCTCGGTCAGTCTCCCCGACAGGCGCCCAGCCCGTCTAGTCGCCGAGACTGAACGGAAAAGTGCTGCACTTATTACTTGAATTTAAGATTTTATTAAATTAATTTTTTCAACCTTTCAATTGCCTCATTCATATCTTTTACATTTTTTAAGGCATTAATAATTTGAGTTTTTGTGAAAGCTTTCTCATCTCTCAATTGGTTTGCAATTTTAATAATAATGCCGAATTTATTATCCGGTTTTAAACCAAGTTCAATCAGATCCCTTCCAGCAATTATATCCTCTGGTTTTGATCTTTCTATTTCCAAAAATTTTGCTCTATCTAAAATCTTTTTCCCTATTGGAGAATATTCCTGGAAATTGATAAGTTCAAAATCAATTTTATCAGCATAAATTTTCTTGCACCCATACTCAATATTCAACAATAACACAAATTCATAAATAGTTGCAGGATATAATTCTGTTGCCAATTCTCTTAATTTACCATCTGTAAGTTTTTCAAACACATTTTGCTTATTCTCGTGCATTTCTCTAAATTTCCCAAAATATGCAATTAATTTCAAAACCCTAATTCTTGTATTGTTATCAACTCCAATTGATGAAATAAACTTTCTTACAGTTTTCTCTTTATGCAAATAGCAAAATGAAATGAGCATTATTACAAAAGCATCCTTTTCATCCAAATTCTCTTTACGAATAATTTGTGCAGCGACATCAACTGAAATTATAGTGATAGCCCAAATATCTTCTGACCAGTCTTGGCGGGGCCAAGCCCCGACAGGAGATTTGGATTCAGACGCAATCTTTATTTTTTCAAAAGTATAAAATTCAGGATGAAGTTGCTTAAAAACACCTAATTCATCTCCAATTATAAAACCCAAAGAGGGTTTCTCTGCTCTTAGTAGCAATTTTTTCCATTCTTCAAGAATCCTCTCTTTTGGAAGTTCTTTCAAATATGGTAGTATTTTTTGTATTGCTTTTTTGGTTTCTGGTTCTACTTCTAATTCAAATCTTGCCACAAACTGAATAGCTCGAAGAATTCTTAATGGGTCTTCTGTAAACGCTTTTGGGTTTGTTACTTTTAAAATTTTATTTTTTATATCCTCAATTCCATTAAAGGGGTCATAAAACTTATTTGTCAATGGGTCAAATCCAATTGAGTTTATTGTGAAATCTCTGCGGCTTGCTGCCTTTTCAAAACTCATATATGGATCTGTACTTACATCAAATCCCTTATGACCAGCACTTACTTTTGATTCTTTGCGTGGCAACGAAATATCTATCTCAATTTTATTACCCAAGATTAACTTCAATACACCAAATGATTTTCCGACCTTTGCAACTTTTCCAAACGGTTTTATAATTTCTTCAACTTTGTGAGTATGCAATTTAAATACTTCCAGATCAAAATCTTTTGAAATCTGTCCCATGACCATATCTCTTACACAGCCTCCAACCAGAAAAGCTCTACCACCAGCTTCTTTAACAGCACTTGCAATTTCCAAAACCGTTTTATAGGCATTTATATGGTTTTTTGAGCCAAATTCTTTTATCTTATAAATATATTCAGTTTTATTAAAAGAAATCATTTATGCCTTGTAATAACCATTTCCTTTGATTTTACCTGAAAGCCCAAACTTTCAGCTAATTTAATTGATGGAATATTTGATGAAGCCACCCAATAAATTGGTATCTTATTATTTTTAAAGCACCAATCAACTGCTTTTGCTACCACTGCTTTACCATACCCTTTTTGCCTGTATTTTGGATGAGTAACAACGACAATATTCGCACCATTAAAATCAATATCAGAAATTATAGCACGGGAAGCAATTTCATTGTTTTTAAAAATAATAAAAAAACAGCCGTCCTTAATAATTCTTTTCCTTTTCTGCCATTGTTTTTCTTTATATTTTTTTCCTCTTGTGCCAATCAATTTCAAATACCCCTCTTTATCAGATATTGTCGTAACTTTATTAGTATGGGACGTAAATTTGAATTGGTCTTCATTGACCGTTAACCTATACATTCGTCTTATAGAATAGTTTTCAAGATAATCAGCAAAGAAATCGTCAATTGCCATCAGGAAGTTATCATCATCTATGTTTGTAATCTCTACTTTCTCTAGATATTTACAAAATTCTGAATAAAATTTTGGAGATATGGAAAAAACCATTTGGTTATTTATTTTTGTAACAATTAAATTGTGAATAAATACGAGATTTACGGGCTTATCTCTTTGTGGACAGGAGAAAATAATTTTATCATTTTTCAAATCATCTTTATTTATACACAAGTAATTTTTATAATAAGTATCGTATTTATTCATCTCTTTCCTTTGCTTTCTCAATTTTTAGACATATTATTTCTTTGATTTTTAGATTGTAATATACTTTCATCTTCTATATCTTTTTACACACCCCGATTCCGATTTCATCGGAGCCACCCCTCTCCCGCCAGAGGACGGGCAGGCAAGAGGGGTGCGGATTTATCGGGACGGGGTGTGTTTTTCCATCCATATTATCTATATCCTCAAAGAAACCTGATAAACACGATTCTTTTTAATATTATAGTTCTTAGAAATTTCTTTCACTGCTTTACTTATAGAAAGCCCATTAGCAATTTTTTCTCTTAACAATTTCTCAATTTTAGAATCAGAAATATCTCTTTCTCCAGCACCTTCAAGTATAATTACAAATTCTCCTTTAAGATTTTTTTCATCCAATTGAAGTAATACTTCTTTTATAGTTCCACGGAAAAATGTCTCATAAATTTTCGTAAGCTCTTTGGAAACTACAATCTGACGATTACTCAAATTATCTAAAAATGTTTGCAAAGTCTGTTGTACTCTTTTTGGTGATTCATAGAAAATCATAGTTTCTGTTCTTGAAATAAGATTTTGTAGAAATTCAACTTGTTTGCTTTTTGATTTGGGAAGAAATCCGAAAAAGGAAAAATTTTCAGTTGAAAGTCCTGAAGCTGAAAGAGCAGTTATAATAGCAGAAGGTCCGGGAATCGGAATGACTGGAATTTCATTTTTGATACATTCTCTCACGATAACTTGCGATGGATCAGAAATACCCGGAGTTCCAGCATCAGAAATTATTGCAATATTTTTGCCTGATTTTAACTCTTGAATTAGATACTCTGTTCTTTGTCTTTCGTTGAATTTGTGATAACTGATCAATTTTGTCTCAATATCATATTTTGCAGTTAGTTTTGCAGAATTGCGAGTATCTTCAGCAGCTATTAAATCTACCTCTTTTAGGATTCTTATGGCCCTGAATGTTATATCTTCCAGATTGCCTATTGGTGTGGATACGATGTATAATGTTCCTTTTTTCATTATTTAAAAAGAACACAGATTCTCACAGATAATTTTGGATTTTTTCATCTGCGTGAATCTGTGGTGGTTACAATTTCCTTTATAATTCTTAACTCACAAATGAGATGATTATATTACATTCCATACATCTCAATGATTTCCTGTTTAGTTTTCCCAAGAATATCATATTTCTTTCCAACTTTTATGAACGCATCCAGAGCTTTCTCCAAATGGTGAATTTCATGTCCTGCTGATATTTGGGTTCTGATTCTTGCCTGTCCTTTTGGAACTACCGGGAAGAAGAAACCAATTGCATAAATGCCTTCATCATAAAGATCTCTGGATATATCTTGAGAGAGTTTTGCATTAAAAAGCATTATCGGAACAATTGGCGTATTTCCTTCTTTGAGAACAAAACCAGCTTCTGTTAGCCCTTTTCTCCAAAATTTTGTATTATTCTCAAGTTTGTCCCTTCGTTCAGTACTTTTAGAAAGAATATCCAGAACTTTCAAAATACCTGAAACAATCACAGGAGCCATAGTGTTTGAGAAGAGATATGGACGAGCTTTTTGACGACACATTTCCACAATTTCCTTCCTGCCAGAAACACAACCACCAGAAGCACCACCAAGTGCTTTGCCAAATGTAGTTGTAATGATGTCTATTTTGCCAAAAACCCCACAATGCTCATGAGTTCCTCTTCCAGTTTTTCCAATAAATCCTGAAGCATGAGAGTCATCTAAAAAGACCATAGCATCGTATTTGTCGGCAAGTTCAACCATCTCATCAAGTTTTGCCATATCGCCATCCATTGAGAAAACACCATCAGTGATAACCACTTTAAGTCTCTTGTCTGCATGGAGCTGAAGTTTTTTCTCCAAATGCTTCATATTTGAATGTTTGAATGTATCGTGCTCCGCACTACATAGACGAATTCCATCAATAATGGAAGCATGAACCAGGCGGTCAGAAATCATTACATCTTCGTTGGTAAGAATTGCTTCAAAAACACCTGCATTTGCATCCATACAAGATGGGAAAAGAATCGTGTCTTCAGTGCCCAAAAATTCTGTAACCTTTTTCTCTAATTCGTGATGAATATCTTGAGTTCCGCAAATAAAACGAACCGATGACATACCGTAACCGCGTGAATCCAAACCCTCATGTGCTGCTTTAACTACTTCTGGATGACTGGAAAGTCCTAAATAGTTATTTGCACACATATTGATTACTTTTTTCAGGGATGAGCCTTCCGGAAATTCCACTTCAATATCAGCATCCTGAGCTGAATGAATAAATCGTTCCTGCTTAAAGATTCCTGCATCTTGAATATCTTTAAGCTCTTGTAAGTAAATCTCTTTAATTTTGTTGCTATAAGCCATTGTTATCCTCCTGAAATTATAATTTTATAAAAGTTTATTCATAAATAATAAGGTTTTGCCAAAATAAGAATTACACAACTTGTTCCGATAAATCTTCCTTCGGTGGACTTATCGGAATACCATTCCCAAGAGGGGAATCCGCTAAGTTATGCTTCCACAGACAGTATTATTTAACAAATTCGTTCACCAAAGTGCAAATTTTATTCACACTATCAAATGCGTCCGGTGTTGCTTTTTCATTTGGGATAGAAATCTTATACTTATTTTCCAAGAATCTCTTCAATGATACCATTGAGAAGGAATCTACAATACCACCAGATATAAGAGGTGTATCATAATCTATTTCCTCATCTTCATCTTCAAGGTATTCTTCAATTACATATTCCAGGACTATATCTTTCATTTCTTCCATTTTTTTCTCCTTTTATTTTTTAGCCACAAAGACACTAAGGCACAAAGATAATATAATTTTTTTATTTCGTGTCTTGGTGGCAATGTTTTATTCATCGTCTTCCAAAGTGGAAGTGTCACCAATTTCCTCACCCCACTCTTTTGCATGAAGAATTCTGCGCATAATTTTTCCACTTCTTGTTTTTGGAAGTGAATCCACATATTCAATCTCTTGAGGCATTGCAAGTGGTGATAATTTTTTTCGGATAAAATTCATAATTTTCAATTCAAGTTCAGGACTTGCTTCATATCCCGGATTCAAATGAACAAATGCTTTTACAACCTCCATATTTATCTCATCTGGTTTTGCTACAATTGCAGATTCACCCACAGCCTCGTGCTCCAGAAGAGCAGATTCAACTTCAAATGGGCTTACAAGATGACCGCCAGTATTTATAACATCATCATCTCTACCTACAAACCAGAAATATCCATCTTTATCAATTCTTGCTCGGTCACCAGAAATATACCATCCATTTTTGAATTTGGTTTTGAAAGTTTCTTCATTTCTCCAGTAAGTTCTTAACATTGCTGCCCATCCAGGTTTAAAAGCAATAAGTCCAATCTTACCAGATTCTTCCCATGGTTCATAAGTTTTTGGATTTAAAACTGTTGCAGTAATTCCAGGGAATGGTTTTCCCATTGACCCAGGCTTAACCTTCATTCCTGGATAGTTGGAAATCATTATTGAGCCAGTTTCTGTTTGCCAGTAATTGTCTTGGAAAGGCTTTCCAAAAACCTTTTCTGACCAGATAACAGCTTCTGCATTAAGTGGCTCACCCACACTTGCAAGATGTCTAAGGGAAGAAAGATTATGTTGTTTAACCACTTCATCTCCGGCCCTCATTAATGAACGAATAGCGGTTGGGGCAGAATACCAGACTGTAACTTTATGCTTTTCAATAAACTTATACCAACTTTCTGCTGAAAACCCAGTATCAAGAACGCATTGAGTAATACCCAAACTCCAGGGACCAATTATGCCATAGGAAGTTCCTGTTACCCATCCTGGGTCTGCAGTACACCAATAAATGTCATCATCCCGAAGATCTAAAATCCACTTAGTTGTTAAATATTGGGAAATGATTGAGTAGTGAACATGTTTAACGCCTTTTGGCTGACCAGTTGTTCCTGAAGTGTAATGAAGGACTGATGGAGTTTCTGCTTTTGAAGGGAAAATTTCAAGATTTTCAACTGGTTCTGCTTCATCCATTGAGAACGCAATCTCTCTTTCTCTAAGTGGTTTTCTACCATCATAATCAACAATAATAATGTGTTTCAAATAAGGCATCTGGTCTAAGATTTTTCTTACTTTAGATACATGCCTTTTCTGTGTGATAATTGCTTTTGTTTCTGCATTGTCCAACCTTACATGCAAAGACTCATCTCCAAAAGCCGAGAATAGTGGCTGAGCAATTGCACCAATTTTCAAGATACCCAGAAAACCAATGTACAGTTCAGGAATCTTGTCCATAAAAAGACAAACTCTATCTCCATTTTTTATTCCTAAATTTCTTAGAAAGTCCCCGAATTTATTGCTGTTTATACGAATATCATTAAATGTATATTTCTTTTCTTTTCCTCCCAAACCTTCCCAGATGAAAGCAAGTTTGTCTGCTTTTCCCTGTTGGCAAATTCTGTCCGAACAATACCAGCCGATGTTTATTACATCGCCTTCTTTGTAACCAAGTTCATTTTCAGAAATTGACCAATCAAAGTTTTTTATTCTTTCATCATAAGAACTTATGTTTGACATTTTCAACTCCTTAATAATTTTTTGAATTTAATATTACAAATTCATAATTCCCAATTTCTTAGTAAGCACTTCTATCATATCTTTTGTCATCTTTGGAAGATCATATTTTGGGTCCCAACCCCATTCTTCACGAGCACAAGAATCATCCATTTTATTGGGCCAGGAATCTGCAATTGCCTGACGAACAGGATCTATATTGTAATCCATTTTAAATTCTGGAATGTATTTGCGTATTTCTGTAGCAATTTCCTCTGGTTCAAAACTCATAGCAGCAACATTAAATGCATTACGGTGTTTAAGTTTGGAAGGGTCAGCTTCCATAATTTCTATTCCTGCTTTTATCGCATCTGGCATATACATCATATCAAGATAAGTTCCTGGTTTTAAGTAGCAAGTATATTTCTTATTTTTGATTGCTTCGTAAAATATTTCCACTGCAAAATCTGTGGTTCCACCACCTGGAAGAGTTACATTAGAAATTATGCCGGGATACCTTACTCCGCGTGTATCTACTCTAAATTTTGCAAAATAATAATCACAAAGTAATTCTCCTGTAACTTTAGTAACTCCATAAATTGAATTAGGATGTTGAATTGTATCTTGTGGTGTATTATCGTGAGGAGTGGAATTACCAAAAGCCCCGATAGAACTTGGATTGAATACTGCACATTTAAGCTCTCTTGCTACTTCCAAAATATTTAACAACGCTCCAACATTAATATCCCAGGCAAGTTGTGGTTTGGATTCTGCAACTGCTGAAAGTAAAGCTGCAAGATTGTAAATTGTATCAATATTATATTTTTTAACGATATCTACTATTCTCTTTACATCTAAACAATCAATAACTTCAAAGGGTCCATCAGTTTTCAACTCTTCTTTTACATCTGCTCTAATATCAGAAGCAACTACATTATCATTGCCATAAACCTTTCTTAGAGCAGGTGTAAGTTCTGAACCAATCTGGCCTGCTGAGCCAGTAACTAAAATCTTTTTCATCTATACCTCATTCCTTATAATCCAATAATAGTTCATCTTTCTAAAATCACAACAGCAGTAGCATAATGTTTACTATGTGAAATTGATAACAGGATATTTGCAATTTTTCCCTTCTCGATTACCTTATGAGATTTATTCTTAAGAATTAGACTTGGCTTACCAAGTTTATCATTTACTATCTCAACATCTTTCCAGCCAAGTCCATTTCGCAAGCCTGTTCCAATTGCCTTGAAAAACGCTTCTTTGGCAGCGAATCTACCTGCAAAACATTGTGATTGAGCATTTAAATTCTTGTTTCTTGAACAATAATCAATTTCTTTTTCTGTAAAAACCATCTTAGTAAACCTATCTCTATGTTTTTCCAATTCAGCTTTAATTCTATCAATCTCAATTATGTCAATACCAATGCCAAAAATCATAATTTATATTCTCAAAATGCTAGATTATTTCTGTCAAATAATACAGGTATAAAACAAGATTAAATATTTTTTGAAATCTTCATCTTTAATACAGATTTTACTGCTTCATATTCATTCCAAGGATATTCTTTCTCACCAAAACACATTGAGCGTTCGTGTGCTTTGCCACAGGTAATAACAACATCCCCGGTTTGAGCAGATATAATCGCTTTTGTAATTGCTTTTTCCCGGTCTGGAATTTTAAAGAAATCTATTCCTTCTTGTCTGTTTGCAAGTTTGCATCCACGAGCAATTTCATTAATAATATTTTCCGCTGATTCTGTCCTTGGATCTTCTGCGGTGATAAAAATTTTATCAGCTAATTTTCCCGCTACCTTTCCCATTGCCTTTCTTTTATATTTGTCTCGCAAACCCGCACAACCAAACACAACAATAACATTATTTTCTGCAATATCTCTCGCAACTCCAAGAGCTTTTTCCAGGGCATTTGGCGTGTGGGCAAAATCAATAATTACTTTGAAGTTACCTGCATTATGAGAGATAAACTCCATCCTGCCTTTAATCCTTTCAATTGATTCTATCCCTTTTATGATAGATTTTACTGGAATTTTTTGTGAATGTGCCACAGCAATTGCTGCAAGAATATTATAAATATTATACTTGCCTATTAAACTTGTCTCTATTGAGAAATGTTCTTCTGGTGTTTTAACATCAAATTTCATTCTTGATTTATCAAAACAAATATTATATGCAGAAATATCAGCTTCATTATTTAAACCATAGCTAAGCTTTATATCTGAATTTATATTTTTCAGCAGATTAAAGGAAGTATCATCTCTGTTGATAATTGACACTTTGCTTACATTTTGTTTTCTATAATCATCATTCAAATAATCAAATAACTTTAATTTAGCCTCTTGATATTCTGCAAAATTTTTATGATAATCCAGATGTTCGGAAGTTATATTGGTTATCACAGCAATATCAAACTCGCACATATGAACACGGAATTGTGCTAATCCATGAGATGAGGTTTCTATTACAACATATTCAGTGCCTGCTGATAACATTTCAGCAAGATACTTCTGCAAATCAACAGCATTTGGAGTAGTAGTATGAAATCCTGTATCGTAAATTTTATCCCCTATAACAGCATTTATTGAGGTTATTAATCCGACACGAAATCCAGCAAACTTTAAAATCTGGTAAATAATTGTTGCAGTTGTGGTTTTCCCATCCGTTCCAGTCACTCCAATAACTCGCATTTTTCTTGCAGGCTGGTTATAAAAAGCCGCGGATAGAATTGCCAGCGCTTTTCTTGAATTCTCTACAATCAAAAAAGGAATTTTAAAATTTGAAATATGTTTGAGATTTTCACAAACAACCGCTATTGCACCGTTTTCAGCTGCAGATCTTATAAATTCGTGTCCATCAAAATTCTCACCTTTGAATGCAACAAAAATGTCTCCTTGTTTTACTTTTCTGGAGTCAAATGAGATTCCAGAGATTTCTATTTTATCAGCATCTTCAAAATTGAAAGTTTTATACCTTTTTAATGCTGAGATTAAATTTTTAAGTTTCATATGAAAATCCTTTTTTTGTCCATTGTCCGAGGAGTCGTCATGGACCACTCCATGACGAACTTAAAACCAACCACTGAATATCTTTCATGTCAGGGAATGGTCCCTGACAGCTCATAAAATCTTATAGTTTTTTAATACTGATATTAAATTGGGAAGTCTCATTATATTTCCTCGTTGCCAAACCTCTCCAAAATTGAATTGGGGATTGGTAATGCAATTCCATCAAAGGCATACTTTTCCATTCCCAAGCTGGGGCTTGGGAATGAGAGAGAAACCCCTATTCTCCAAGTGAATCCGAGATTCTACCTTTTTTTATAAGACTTCTTATAGAAACATAAGTCTTGATTCCCTTATTCATAAGATGATACCAGAAAGGCTGAAGAATTAGGTCATGCATTCCAACAAATTTTTTAAATTCTCCGCTAAATCCTTTTTTAAATCTATAAACTCCGAATAAGGGATGCATCGGATGCGGGTTTACAGGAATACCCCACAAATCATAAGTTCTATAGCCTTTTTCTTTTGCCCATTTTATGACCTCCCAATGAATTGCCTGATTCGGCATTAGATTCCTATATTCACTTGATGAAGCTCCATACATATACCATATTTTTCTGCCAAATGAAAATATATAAACTCCTGCAATCGGCGTATCCTGATAATATGCAAAAAATATATGCACCATTCCTTTATCAGCTAATTTTTCAACAACTCTTTTATAATATTCATAAGGATGAATAATGAATGTGTCTCTTTTTGCTGTCTCAATATAGATTTTATAAAAAATGTCCACCCCTTCTATATTTGTTATTTCTTTAACATGAACTCCCTTTCGTGCAGAAAGACGAATATTATAACGAGTTTTTGATTCAAAATTTGCAAGTAAATCATCTAAGCTTTGTGTTAGATTCAAAAACAATGTTGCTCTTGGCTGAATCTGCTTTTTCACAAAATGAAAATCATACTTTTCTAATATACCCTTTGCTTCAGCATCAGTTTCTAATACTTCCGGGTCAATCTTCAATACAATTGCGTTATGCTGTTTCGCAACTTCTTTTATTTTTGTAATCAATCTATAGAAAACATCCTCATTATGAAAATCCAAAACAGGTCCTCTTGGTGCATAAAATAAAGACTTCACTATAAATGGAATCTTTCTTTTCAAGATTGATATGCCACCAATAATTCTGTTATCATCAAAAACAGCAATTCTAATCGGCTGCCATCCCGATATCTTTTTAAACTCGCCCCATTCTACTGATTGAATTATCGGGCATTCTTGTGTTGAAGCAAGAAAGTTATTCCACTCATTAAATTCAGACTGGGATTCTAATATTTTACAATCAAATGATTTATTCACTTTTTCCAATAAAAACAAATACTTCTTTAGAATACATAAAATTATTTAATACCGCTAAGCTTGAACAAACTCATTTGAAAAGCGAAGTATACAAGATATTCTGTCAACTTTTTCTTATCGGATAAAATAAGTTTTTTAAAAATTATAAATATTGACAGTATAAATATATCATTTATCAAATCATATCAAAAATAAAAAAAACTTGTGAGGAACTATTATGAAGAAAAGAAATAGCATCAAATTATTCGCTGTGACCATCTTGATTTGTGGACTTTTACCGTTGCTTTTGGTGTCTTGCAACCCAACAAACAAAAAAGCAAACATTGAAAAGATTAACAAACCTAAAGAAGTTGAAAAAACGATTGCCCCAAAACAAGAACAATCTGATAAAGATATAGTTGTTATGCACACAAATTATGGTGACATTAAGCTGGAATTATTCCGAGATAAAGCTCCAATCACTGTAGAAAATTTCCTTACCTACACAAAAGAAAAATTCTATAATGGATTGATATTTCATCGTGTAATTTCTAATTTTATGATTCAAGGTGGAGGATTTGACCAGAATTACATGCAGAAACAGCCGACGCATCCACCAATAAAGAATGAAGCTACAAATGGCTTAAGCAATGTAAGAGGCACGATTGCAATGGCAAGAACTAATCAGATAAATTCTGCAACATCTCAGTTTTTTATAAATGTAAAAGACAATCTCTTTTTAGACCACAAAGATATGGAAGCAGGATTTGGATATGCTGTATTCGGAAAAGTGATTGAAGGAATGGATGTTGTAGATAAAATAAAAAATGTTCAAACTGGCGTAAATCCTCAAACCAGAATGAAGGATTGGCCCAAAGAGGATGTGGTGATTGAATCTGTTGAGATTGTGAGTGATAAGTAAAAAATGATATAATATTGAAAAACTGGAGCTTTTTGTAGATTTTTTGTTTTTTCTCTTGACAGCGTATATTTATTTTGTAATGAATTGCAAAAGAATCTCATGGAAAATCCAATTATAAATGAAAATAGTAAATTAGTGATAGGAAAAATAATGCAAGTTTTTAATCATTTATTTATCTTGATAACTTGCATTATTGTATTGAGTTGGTAACGAATAAGATAGGAGTGTTAGACTGGGATATGCAGTCTAATTATTAGTTAGCTGGTATAGCGAAAATTTCACATCTATAAAAAATATATTGAATGTGTAACCTGTTTTATCTATATTAATAAAAATGAGATAATAAAATAAAATTAAAATGAGTGAATTAAGTACCCAAAAAAGAGAAATTCTTTTAAAGAAATTTAAAGACCAAATAGAAGTGAATCCTAAATTAGACAGAACTTTAGTAAGTTTTCAAGCTAATAAAAAGGAATATTTCTATAGATGGTTTAAATATAAAGAAGGATTTTCTAAAAGATTAGTCAAATATTTTCTGATGAAATATCATCCGTCTAAAGGACATGTTCTTGATCCTTTTGCTGGAGTTGGTTCAACTTTGTTTGCAGCAAGAGAACTGGGTTGGGACACCACAGGAATAGAATTACTACCTGTAGGTGTGTTTTCTGTCAAAGCCAGATTGGCATCCGAATCTGTAAATTTAAAAAATTTGAAGGAAGAAATTGAAAAATTCAAGGCAGCTTTTCAATTGGGAGAAAATAATATCCCACAAAGAATAAATCATATTTCTATAACTAAGGGTGCTTTCCCAAAAGAAACTGAAAACTACTTAAATTATTTTCTAAACTATTGTGATAACATTAATGACAAAAATATTAAAAAATTATTTAAATTTTCTGCCTTTTCTATTTTAGAAGAAATAAGTTATACGAGAAAAGATGGTCAATATTTACGATGGGATTATAGAGCAAATAAAAGCTGGGGAAAAACAAAATTTGATAAAGGTAAAATTTATCCTTTTATTGAATCAATCAATAATAAGCTGGTACAACTTTATCAGGATTTACAATTTGGAAATGGAAATGATCTGTTTGCTCAATTTGAAGAAAAAGAATCAGATCTAAAAACACTAAATATATTACAGGGTTCTTCATTAGAATTGATGCCTAAATTTGAAAATAATCTTTTTGATTTTATTATGACCTCCCCCCCATATTGTAATCGTTATGACTATACAAGAACATATGCTTTAGAGTTGATTTTTCTCGGACATACTAATGAACAGGTGAAAAATTTTCGTCAAGAAATGTTATCATGCACTGTAGAAAATAAAGAAAAAATAGAAATACTAAAAAATATCTATTCAAAATTAAACAAAATAGAAGTTTTTGAAAAAATAATTTCGTGTTATGATTCAAACGAAGGCATGCAAGAAGTAAATAACGTTTTAGATTTGCTAAATGACCGTAAGATGTTAAATAATTCAAGTATTCCTCGCATGGTTAGAAATTATTTTCTCGAAATGGCATTTATTATTTTTGAAATGTATCGAGTATTAAAACATGGTGGTTACTCTGTAATGGTCAATGACAATGTAAGGTATGGCGGTCAAGAAATTCCTGTTGATTTAATATTAACAGATTTTGCAGTTAATTTCGGATTTAATTTAGAAAAAATATGGACATTACCAACAGGAAAGGGTAACAGCAGTCAACAAATGGGCAATCACGGTAGAACTGAATTACGAAAATGCGTTTACGTATGGAGAAAAGCTTAATGAGTAAAAAGCAACCTTATCTTAATCACCTTAAATCAAAAGAAGATTTAATTACACCATATGAAGCTACACGTGCAGGATTCGTTTCACTCGCATTAGAAAAAAATAGGAAAGCAACACCTTTTATTGCAGAAGCCAGAGCTTTGAAAGCAGAAGCTTCAAAAGCTACAAATCCACAGAAGTTACTTACAATTACTTCCATTCGTTCATCTCTCCTTACAGCAGCAGGAATTTCTGATAAAGCAGAGAAACATTTGCAAGAAGAAGATAAAATAAAAGCTATAAAAGAATTAATTGAAAATTTTTTGGAGCCTGCGGGAAATGATTTTGTAGAAGAACTTGTTTATAGGTTTTTGCTCACAAAAGGCGATCAACTTGGTGGTTCGATGAGAAATTTAGGCGGAACTCTCGGAGAAAGAAAATTGGCAAGGGCAATTATCTCTTCATTAAATTTGTCCAAAATAAGCTATAAATGGCATCATACAAAAAGCAAAAAATGGATTTTGAAATCTGATGATGATGTTGATATTGAGCTACATTTAAATGGTTTAAGTTGGAAAAATTCTAACGGTATTAGAACGTTAATCTTTAATAGAAATATCCCGTTAGTAAAAAAGAATGTTGATTTAAGCATTTTAAAATCACAACCAGATGATGTTGATTCAACCAGGAAATCCGCACATTTAATTCCAGAAAATTATATCGCTTTTGGGGAGCTAAAAGGTGGTATTGATCCTGCAGGAGCTGACGAACATTGGAAAACTGCAAACTCCGCCTTAAATAGGATAAGAGAATCATTTGCTAAAAAATCATTAAATCCAATTACATTTTTTATAGGTGCAGCAATTGAGAATAGTATGTCGGAAGAAATATTTTCTCAATTAAAATCAGATATTTTAACAAATGCTGCAAACTTAACAAATGATGATCAAGTCGCTTCTCTTTGTAATTGGTTAATTACTATATAAATAGCCAGCTAACAAAGTGCTCGTACTGACCCGCCTCAGTGCGGCGATTTTCCAAACGCTCTGTGGTTTAAATTAGTTTTTATGCCTTTATTATGGTTTGGTGGGAATCCATCGGCGTGCAGCACAGCACTGGCGTTAGCTGCAAAGGATAATTATGTCTATTATAGAAGAATCAACACTTATCCATTGGAACTATTTTCTTCCAATTGAAGAAGATTTATTGAACATATCGCGATATATAGAGTTTTCAGAACCAAACTTCCAGACTTATTCAATTGAATTGGCAAGAATTCTATTAGTTGCATCTTCAGAGATAGACGTTGTAGCTAAACAACTTTGTGCAAAATTAGAACCTGGTTCTTCAGCAAATAGAATTACCGACTATCAGGCAATTTTAACTCGAAACATTGCAATACTTCCAGAAGTAGTTGCTACGATTCCAAGGTTCGAACTCACACTAAAACCATGGTCAAACTGGCAACGTGGAAATGTTCCACTATGGTGGAATGCATATAATAACGTTAAGCATCAAAGGCATACTCATTTTTCAGATGCTAATCTAAAGAATACAATAAACGCTGCAGCTGGATTATTTACCCTACTTTTATTTTATTACCGTACCGAAGCTGAGGAAGGATCACTCTATCCCAATCCACAATTATTTCGTGTAGGTTTTCCATTTGAAATGGATTCGATTTTTTTAGATAAGGAAAAATTTCATACAGGTAATTTCGTATATAAGATCTCAGTTGGTAGCTAATGATTATCTATATGATAAGTTAAAATCTGCAGCCAACAATCGCTTCAACCTGACATCTGTAAGCATGGTATGAGCAATGATTTTGGCGTTCAGTGCGTTTAAGCCCATCGGCAGGTTAAACTAACCGTTATGCCATAATAGAAATAGGAGACATCTTGGATTACAAAGAATATGAAAAAGAATGCAAAAGAATAAGAAAAGATAATGAAAAATTAATTTCAAATTTTGGAAAATGGCTTTTGGGAAAGGGGCTTTCGCAAAAGACAATAGAGAAACATTGCTCAAATGTGGACTTTTATATTAATGAATTTCTATTATATGAAGATGCTGTTGAAGCTTCTGACGGCTACCATGAAATTGGAATGTTTCTCGGATATTGGTTTATCAAGAAGGCAATGTGGGCAAATAAATCCGCAATAAAGGAAAATGCTGCAAGTCTAAAGAAATTTTATCAATTCATGCTTGAATCAGAAAAAATCACAACTGAAGATTTTTCATTTTTGAAAGATACGATAAAAGAAGAGATGCCCGAGTGGCTGGCAATAATGGACAGATATGATGACCCTGACATTGAGGATATGGAAGAGGTATGGGGATTTTGACATAACAAATCACTGCACCCGACCAAAAAGCTGGCGCTTTTTGGCGGGTGAGTTCTAGCGTTAGATCCAATAAAATAAAAAGACAATCCCGTCCGCCAGTCCCGTTTACGGGATGCCGAAAGTCGGTGCTGGCGGACGGGATTTTTATATATGGTACCAGAGGCCGGACTCGAACCGGCACGTCCCAAAGGGACATCGGATTTTAAGTCCGATGCGTCTACCTATTCCGCCACTCCGGCATAAAATATTAGGGTCTTCGGTATTTTCCGTGGAAACAAAATTTACAATATGAAATATAGGGTATATGAAAATATGGATATAGGAGAAATAGGGACTTATGTGCTGTATGTAGCTGTACTTATTTTTCTAATTCTTATTACCCTATACACCTATTTCCCTTATTATTAAAGGATTCCATTATTTTTACTGAAGAACCAAATATTATAATGGAGGCGGCACCCGGATTTGAACCGAGGAATAGGGATTTTGCAGACCCCTGCCTTACCACTTGGCTATACCGCCGATAGATTCTCTAAAAGAATGGAGCGGGAAACGGGACTCGGACCCGCGACAACTACCTTGGCAAGGTAGGGCTCTACCACTGAGCTATTCCCGCACCGATATATCGGAGTTAAATTTATTTGCTATTGTCTCAATGTCAAGAATTTCGCCTATATCTTTAGCAAATATCTGAGCGGAAAACTTTTCAATAATTGTGTCTCTTTCTTTCCACGCATCAGGGTATAAACCTGCCTTCAAACAGGTATGTTTCAGAAAGGTTTCAACATCCCATCCTTCCTCTTCTGCAACTTGAGGTAGCAGCAATCCCTGATAAAATCCCTTTTTGATAAGTAAGCCATCTCTGCCGATTTCTATTTCAGAAATATCCCTTACTTTTTTCAAGGGTGTTAATACGGAAATTTCTATATTTAAATATTTAAATTCCTCTTTTTCTAACTGTGGGAACCTGGGGTCTTCAAATGCAGAAGCAATTGCCATTCTCTGAATAGTATCTAAAAGTGGAGCGATTCCAACAATATATCCGATACACCCTCGCAGCTGACCGTGCTTGTGCAGAGTAACAAAAGCGCCTCTTTTTTCTTGAAATATTCTGTCTTCAAAATTATACTTTGGCAATTTCTTGCCAGACAATTTTAATTGTATGGATTCCTTTACAACAGCGAGTAAAATCTGCTGCTGCCTATCATCTAATCCTAAATCTATACTTGATTTTCTTGTCATTTTATTCCTTTATTCTACGCATAAAAACGCCCCATTGAAATAAGAAAAAAGATTTCACAGGGCAGGCTGATAAAGCTGATTTTCACAGTCATTTCAATTCGGGATAAACCCATCCCCTCCCCGCGTCAGCGGGGATGATTGGGGATACCCCCCACCTAGCGGGTAGCAATAGGCCTGCCCTCCGTTTGTTTGGAGGGTTTATCCTGTTGCGGTAAAAAAATGATAGTCTCATGTCTGATTTCGGCAAGAGACTTGCCGACTCCAAATCAAATATAATTTTTATACTCCTTTGTGTCCCGATTTGTTTTTGGGACATGTATGTTTCATCTTCATTTTGTTATTATAATTTTTCTCTTAGTGTCTTAGTGCTCTTTGCCTGCCCTATGAAGTGCTTTGCTACTTCATTGGGGTGTTTAATATTCTTAATAAAAAATTGCTGAGAGATACCCAACAACCTGGGAGTAATCTCCAAATATCATTCCAGAGTGACTGTAGTTTAGAATATCAGCATTATTAATCCCAAACTTCTTTGCCAACAGAATTCCTGTCTCTACACACCCAAATCCACATGCCTCTGCCTTTCCAGAATTAACATAACTATCTAACAGTCCTGCATCCATATTTTTTACTGCTTCAATAACTTTGTCATCTAACACTTTGGCAGTCTCTGCATTATGATAATGTGATAAATCTGTGCTGATTACAAATAGAATTTTCTTGTTTAAACCTTTGAAGGTTTGATAGAGAATCTCTGTCAAGTTCTCACTGATTCTTAGTGATTGGTATCCAATAAGTATCGGTACTAATTTGAAGTCAGCCAAAGCAGTTTGCAAAAATGGTAACTGAACTTCTAAAGAATGCTCCATTCTATGTGCCATTTCTGAATAGCCAATAACATCACTTTTCAATAATTCTTCTACGATTTCTTTATCAACCGGAATATTCCCTAAAGGTGTTTGATAAAAATCACAATCACAAACAGACACAGAAAATTCTATAGGATTGTGAGAAGGTGCTATTACGATTACAGTGTCAAAATTCTTTCCTTTCAAACATTTGTAGCCATAAGCAGCAGTTTGGCCAGAAAAAACATAACCAGCATGAGGTGAAATTATCGCAAAAACTTTTTCGCATTTCTTCTCTAATTTGACATTGTTAAAATAACTATCTATTTCCGCTTTTAGCTTATGCGGATTTGCTGTATAGAATTGACCTGCAACTACTGGCTTTCTAATTTTATTAATCATTTTGCCTCCTTTGAATTGAGTTTGCAACTCAATTGTTCCCAAGTGAAGTCACTTGTGTTACATCATCCTTTTAATATGTTAAGATAGGTTCTTTATTAAAATAAAATGCCATTATCTTGCCTGCCAGCGAAGCTGCTTCATTAGCACCCGAGCCGCCATTTTCAATAAAAACTACAACTGTTATTTCTGGATTTGGCAACGGTGCAATAGCTGCAAACCAGGCATGAGTATCACCTTTATAATTTTCTGCTGAACCTGTTTTACCGCCAACTCTAATCCCTTTGACGCGAGCCTTGCCACCGGTTCTTCCTTTTGCATTAACTGCCTCATCCAATGCCAACCTAAGAAATTCTAATACCTCTTGACTGATTGGTAGATTGACTTTATTGTATTCAACCTTTTCTTTTTTGCCTTCAAAAAGATAATAGTCAAGAAAATGAGGCTGAAGCAAAATTCCACCATTGGCAATAGCTGAATAAAACCGAGCAATATAAAGAGGGGTTACTAAAACTTCTCCCTGCCCTATTGCTAAATTAAGAAGATTGCCTCGCGTCCAACCAAATTTGCTGTAATTTTCATCATACCAGTATGAAGTAGGGAAAAATCCTTTCCGTTCACTCGCGAGGCCAATTCCAGTCTTACAAGTTAGCTCGCAATCATCAACAAACTTTTTGAAATCATCAAGGTCTATCATTTCAGCTAATTTATAGAAATAAGTATCACACGATTCCCTGATTGCGTCAAGCATATTTACTGGTCCATGACCCTTTTCTTTCCAGCATCCAAAGAACCTCCCACCGTACCACAAACCACCCTTACAATCTACAAGAATTTCATATGGATCCACAAGTTTCTTTTCAAGTACATAAGCAGCAACTACTAACTTAAAAATTGAGCCTGGTGGATATGTAGCATTACAGAGTTTATTAATAAGAGGTTTATTCTTATCATTTACTATACTATTCCAATAATCATAATTCATACCAGAAACGAACATATTTTGATTATAATAAGGCGTGCTTGCTGAAGCAATGATACCACCAGTCTTGCAGTCCATAACAACTGCTGCACTGGATAAATCTTCTGGAAGCAAATCTGTCAACTCTTTTTGCAAATCAATATCAACAGTAAGAACCAAATCTTTGCCAGCTGTGGACGCTTTGGAAAGGTCTCCCTTTATTAATTCCAATGAATTTCCAGATGCATCAACTTGAACAATATCATATCCTTTTTTACCCTTTAATTCCTTTTCATAAAACTTTTCCAAACCCACTTTGCCGACATAATCAGTCTTATCATATCCATCTTCTTTCATAAGATTATATTCTTCTTTAGATATTTTACCAACATATCCTAAAAAATGATTATGATAAAGATAATTTCTTCTGCTTTCTGATTTTACTATAATTGAAGGGAAAAAATCAATATTTTCTTCAAACTTGATGGCAGTTGCCAAGCCAATATTTTCATCAATCAGTATCGGAGCAAATCTCCTAAAACGATTTTGATAAATTATACTAAGCACCCTGTCTTTAGTTATGGATAAATTCTTGGCTAAAAAATCAGCTAACCTGTCCTTATCCTTTATTTTTTCAATATTTATATAAACTGATAATGAAGGTACATTTTCTAAAAAGGGCTGGAGATTTCTATCATAAATAATTCCTCGTTTAGAATCCTTATTTATAATTCTAAAATAATTCTTTTCAGCAATTTCTTTATAATTTTTCCCTTCTATTACCTGAATCTTAAATAAAGAATAAAGAAGAATTACAAAGATGCCAATAACCAAACAAAAAATGTAATCCGCTTTTTTAAATGTTTTAAATATCATTCTAAGCTTTTCATAGAAATCTTTAAATTATCAATAAAAAATAAAACAATTATGATAATGCAAGAATAAACTGTGTTGTATAATACAAGACCAAAAATTCTTAGAAAGGGCAAGACTTGGTCTACATTGAAAATTAAAAAAATCAAATCTTTCATAAAGAAATAAAACAAATTAGCAATAAACAGGATTAATAACAGAAAAACCTTTTGTTCTCCCCGATTTAATCGGGGATTAATCTTTGATTTCATCTCACCTAATAAAAAAGCGATGAGAACAAATAATAAAGTTGAAATACCAAAAGTAGTAGGGCTATTAATATCTAATAGAGCGCCAAGAAGAAAACCAAGAATTAGACCTGTTATATTACTTCTTATCAAACTATAATATATCACAACAGGGAGCAATAGATTTGGCACAGTATTAAATAATCCTAAGTTAGCAGAATAAAAATATTGGAAATAAACCATAATGACAGAAATAATTATAAGCCTAATCATTTGTTTTCTCCCAAATCCCGTTAGATATATCTCTAACGGGACGAACCAGGCAGATAGGGGTAAGTTCACTCTGCTGCCCTTGAGGATTATCCATCATAATTTTTTCTAATAATTTTGAATCTATTCCGGAAGATTTTCCAATCACCCAGGACCCTCCAATATTATTGATATCCATTATGGCTGTTTCATTTCCGGTAATTGATTTTATCTTATTACAGATTTCATTTGCATATAATGGACCTTTAATTACAGTCTTATCATAAGGCGGGACAGGTGATGTGTGTGCCGCATCAATCAGTGCTGCTTGCTTACCTGCGATTTTGTAGAAAATTCCTCTCTTGCCAATGAATTTACCCAAAAGCCCAATAATTGCGGCAATAAGTATTCTTAAATGCCCACACTCATCTATTGCACATTGCATACTTGTTTTTGACCGAAGCCCAACACCGTAGCTTGTCTTTTTCACTCCACGCCAAAGTAATCTCGCCAGTAAGCCAACTTTTATTTTGTCTTCCCTGATTGCTCTGCCTTGAGTAATAGCAACAGGACTTTCACTAAGAACAATTATATCGTTCTTTTTTCTAATTCTATTAGTATATTGTAAAACAATTTCAATAATATCATCAGCAGAAGTGAGTATCTTCGTTTTTATCGGCTGTCGGACAAAAATTATATTATCTATAATTCTTTTCCCGATTTTATCGGGATTATTATTTCTCATAGCCTAAGATAATTGCAACTTCTTCAACCTTTGCAAGATCTACAAATGGTTTTATTTCAGCTTTTTTAAAAAGTCCGCCACTTGTCTGCTCAATATTTATAATCTTGCCAAAAGAAATCTCTGGAGGATAAATTGAACTCAATTCTGAGGTAACTATCTCATCATCTAATTGTACATCGCAACCGACTTTTATCTTCTGTAAATAAATCCTCCCATCAAAATTTGTTTCAACTATTCCATGAATTCTACTCCTGCTGTCCAGTGCACCCATACGGAAATATCTACTGCCGAATGTTTGAACTACAGAATATTCTGGATAAACAGCTATAATTTTCCCTACCAACCCATCAATAGAAATGACTGGTAAATTAATTTCAACATTTTTATTTTCCCCTGTATCAATTATCAGAGTTTCATAATTAAGAAAAGAGCCTGTTCCTAAAACTCTTGAAACTTCAACTTGAAACCTCCTTTTATCCTGTATAGTTAAAAGATTAGATAATCTCTCATTTCTTAAAATTTCCTCTTTGTAATGTCTATTTCTAGATTGTAATAAAAACAGGTCAGCCTGTAAATCTTTATTCTTCTGGGAAAGTTTTGAAAGCCCTTTTAAATACGATATACTTGCAGTAAATGGTAGGAAGAGATGTTTTCCGATAAACTGCGCTTTTGATATTCTATTCTCATTAGTGCCAGCTATAAAGGTTATAGATATAATTAGAAATATTACAAAAATTACATTTTTTCTACTAAACATTTTTGTCTGTTCTTCTAAAATACTTTTGAATTTGGAGTTGGATTCTAATATTGAATTCTTACAAATTTAATTAAAAAATCAGTCCTCAATTCAATTGGGGATAAGATTTTTTGTCAAATATAATGTAAATACTCTATTTCTATTTTGTCATTGGCAATCTGTCTTTTTCAGGAGATTCTTTGACTCAAGTTTTGATGCTTTTGTTCAGATATTAAATAGATTAACGAATTACACTTTTATCTCACCAAAATCATTTTCCTTGTTACCGCATTGTTCCCATATAGAAGTTTATAAAAATACACCCCAGGACTTACCTTATTCCCATCCTCATCTGTTCCATCCCAGACTATATCCGTCTTCACCCAGAAGTTATGTTTTCTTCCATTATATGTTCTTATGAGTTGTCCTTTTGCATTGTAGATGGTTAATTTGTAATCCTGTATTCTCTCATAATCTGCTGAAATAAATGTTATAGTAGTAGATGAACTAAATGGATTGGGTTTATTCTGAAAAAGATATAATTTTTTTATAAATGATGTATCTGGTTCATCTACTCCTGGAAATTGCCATTCGTATGCGCCCATATCTATTCTGCCATTGTATATTCTTGGATTACCTGCAAGGTCCGTTGGGGGCAGGTTTAGCCCTGTTGTATCCGGTGTTCCCGCATCTATGCAGGGAGAACCTGATAATAACTCATAACTGAATGGGTCTCCACCAACAAATTGTGGAATAGAATCTATGTTACCCTCTAACCAGTGGATTGTGCCAGAACCTCCTATACCTGCTTCTCCATCCTGTATATCTGAATAGGATACCGTTAATTCTGAACCATTTGTGATTCCAATTTGATTATTAGAATTGTTGTATAAGATTGAATTTATAATGATATTATTTGTTATAGAATGGATACCACCACCATCCGTATGTGCATAATTATCACATATTGTTAAATTTATTATTATCCCATTTCCTATATCCAGACCACCCCCATATCCCCAAATCCAGTCATTTGCTTCATTATTATAAATTAAGCAATTTATAATAATTGGATTGCAACTTGCAAAAGTAATACCACCCGAAGCTCCAGCGTCTGATGAGGTTGTGTTATTATGAATAATACAATTTATGAATATAGGATCACTATCAACACAATACACGGGGGTTGTCTCTACAGTATTATCTTTAATAGTAACGTTTTCAAATAAAGGATTAGAATTTTCATAGCAATATACAGCTTGGTCGCAAGACGAATCACTTTCTTTTATTGTAATATTTCTAAAAACAGGGCTGGAATTATATCCAATTCTTAAAGCAGCTCCATTTACTTCTTTCCCATGTTCCATTGTGAGATTTTCAATTGATAAATGGTTGTCACCATACATACACCAAATAATACATGATATATACTCATTATCTAGAATAGTATTTTCTTCATCCTCTCCAATAATTGACACATAACTTCGACAGTTTAAAGGAAACATCTCATTAGTTAAAGAAGGAGAATACAAACCATTTGCTAAATAAATTGTATTAGGGTGAGTACTGTCAGCAGCAATTTTGGTTAATGCCCAGGAAATTGATTTTAACGGCTCATTTTCACTTAATCCACTGTTTGTATTGTCTCCATCAGGACTTACATATAAATCTTGATTAACCGGTTCAATCCAGCCATTAAGAATATCAAGAGTAAAATTGTTTTCTGGATTAGTCTGAATAAAATATTCGTCAGGTTCTAATACAGTAAAAGTATCTACAATAATATCTGATGCCAATACCTCATAAGAACAAAAGTCACAACCTTTTGCAGAATAATTGTTATAAATATTACATCGGTTAATGGAACAAAAATTTATAGTAGAATTATCTCTAAGGTAAATTCCGCCCCCATGATAAAAAGCATGATTAAAACAGATAGTCGTATTTTCTAATGAAATATTGGAATATCTACAATGTATCCCTCCCCCTACTTCGGCTATATTGTTAGTAATTATGCAACTTGTAATGCTTGGACTTGCATTTATTATAAAAATACCTCCACCTCTAATATTACCAAGATTATGTGTCCCGCTTCCATTCTGAATGGTAAAGCCACACAATACAGCAGTAGTATCCTCTCCGCTTTCAAAGGTTACAACACTCCCATTTTGATTACCATCAATTATTGTTGAATCAATATAGGAATTGTTTTGAGTAGATATATAAAGACTTGCAACAGTAATATTTTTACCATTGTAATTTATGTTTTCAAAATAGGTTCCAGGATATACTAAAACTGTATCTCCATTTGAAGCAGCATTTATGCCTTGTTGTATGGTCGGTTGGTCATAAGGAACTTCTATTATATTAGCACTTAATAATGTTAAGATACAAATATAAAATAAAAATGAAAAGTACAAGAAAAATTTCATAATTCCTTTATTCATTTATCTTCCAATTGATTGTAACATCTTGCATAACTGTAATCCCATATACTTTACCATAAAGCAAAGGCATATCTAAATCCTGAGATTCTTGAAACTTTGACTGCCTTGATTTGATAGAGACTATCTTATCAGCTTTATCTCTGAAGACATTGCGAATTATTAATCCATCATCTCCTATGTAGTAAAGCCAATGAGTTGTACCTGGTTTCAAAGTGAGTTGTGTATAGGCTTTCTTAATTGGGGCAATATCCTTTCTCACCTTTATTTTATACTCACAATCATTCCTGATTTTTCCAATTTCATTCACCCATTCATAACTATTATAGTAAAATAGACTATTTTCAAACATTACAGCTACCAATTTATCCTTTGCAATCAATTCTGCAAATACCACCTCCGGCTCTTCTCCTTCTTCTCCTACCCAGGGAAAAGTTTGAATATAATATTCATATTCACCAGCAGATAAAACTGTTATAACAAAACAGAATAATATTATGAAAAAGCCTTTGTTATTTCTCATCATTGTTATCCTTTCTTATTATCTCATCAACATTTATTCTCCGAAGTTTCTTGATATCCGAAGCTTTAGCGTAGGATATTAACGAAATAGGACCATCTTCCTCACCACTGAATTATTACCATAAATGAGTTTATAAAAATACACACCAGGACTTACTTTCTTTCCATCCTCATCTGTTCCATCCCAGACTATATCTGTTTTAACCCAGAAATTATCTTTTTTGCCGTTGTATGTTTTGATTAGTTGTCCTTTTGCATTATAAATAGAAAGCTTATAATCTTTTATCCTCTCATAATCTGCAGAGATAAATGTTATTATAGTAGATGAACTAAAAGGATTTGGTTTATTCTGGAAAAGATATAATTTGTTTATGAATGAAGTATCTGGTTGTTCTACCGCATTTCCCTGATATTCATACGCTCCTATATCTATTCTGCCGTTGTATATTCTTGGATTGCCTGCAAGGTCTGTTGGGGGCAGGTTTAGCCCTGTTGTATCCGGTGTTCCCGCATCTATGCAGGGAGAACCTTGTTGCAATTGATAGTTATTATTGAGAGTATCTACAAACATCGGGTCTTCGTCTATGTTGCCTTCCAGCCAGTTGACTGTGCCAGAACCTCCTATACCTGCTTCTCCATCCTGTATATCTGAATAGGATATCGCTAATTCAGCATTAGGATAAGTTCCAATTTGATTATTGGAATTGTTGTATACAATTGAATTTGTTATAAATGTATTGCCTGAAGAATAAATACCACCACCTGATATTGATGCATAATTATCAGAAACAGTAACATTTAATATTTCTGAATTGCCACTCCCCAACCATAATCCACCGCCTTTTCCCCAAATCCAGTCATTAGCTTCATTATCAGTTATAAGGCAGTTCACAATAATAGGATTGCAACTGGCAAAAGTAATTCCCCCAGAAGCGCCTCCGTCTGATGATGTGGAGTTATTATGAATAATGCAGTTTAGAAATATAGGATCGCTATCAACACAATACACAGGTGTCATTTCTATAATATTATCCTTTATTGTAACATTTTCAAATAAAGGATTAGAATTTTCATAGCAATATACAGCCCTATAGCAAGTAGGCTCACTTTCTTTTATTGTAATATTTCTAAAAACAGGGCTGGAATCATATTCAATATGTAGGGTTGAGCCATTACTATAATTTCCATGTTGCATTGTCATATTCTCAACTGAAAGTTGACTGTCACCAAAAAGACAGGCAATAATACGAAATAAATTATCTCCATCAAGTATAGTATTCTCTTCGTCTGCACCGATAATAGAAACATAACTCCTACAGTTTAAAGGAAACATTTCATTTGTTAAAGAAGAAGAATACACACCATTGGCTAAATGAATTATATTAGGGTGAGTACTGTCAGCAGCAATTTTAGTTAATGCCAAGGAAATTGTTTTTAATGGCTCATTTTCACTTAATCCACTATTTGCATTATCACCATCAGGACTCACATATAAATCCTGATTAACTGGTTCCACTTTGAAGTTAAGTATATCAAATGTAAAACCTTCAAGTGGGTAGGCAAAATAACTTTTAGGTTCTATTACTGTAAATGTATCTATAATTACATCTATTGTATTACAACGAATTGAACGAAGATCGCAACTATTTGACCCATAATTTAAAAATATACTGCATCTATGTTCAAAATCAAAAATTGCTGAAGAATTATCTATAAAACATATTCCTCCTCCATTAAATTCTGCATAGTTATTTTTGATGATTACCTCAGATAGAGAAACAATAGATGAGCTGCAACAGATTCCTCCTCCACTACCAGCAGTATTGTTCTTTATAATGCTATTTTTTATAGTAGGATTGGTTTCACTTGAAAAAATACCACCACCTCTACTTGAACTTGCATAAGGTTTTCCACTCCCATTTTGAATAGTAAAACCGCATAAAATTGCAGTGCTATCCTCCCCGCTTTCAAAAGTAACCACACTGCCATTTTGGTTGCCATCTATAATAGTTGAATGAATATAAGAGTTATCATGGGTAGTTAAATAAAGACTTCCAACAGTTATATTTTTCCCATTGTAATTTATATTTTCAAAATAGGTTCCTGGATAGACTAATACCGTATCACCATTTGTTGCAGCATCTATACCTTCCTGTATAGTAGTGTAATCGCCTGCTCCTGTTGTATCTACGATGATTGTATCGGAAAAAAGTAGGGTAAATGGAAAGAATAATAAAATTATTGAGATTAATAATGTCTTTCTTTTTAACATAAGTTGCTCCAACTTATTATTTTTGCGAAAGTTTTAAACTTTCGCAAAGTTATTATTCTGGGTAAGTGCATCCGCCAACCGGCGGATACACCTACCCATATGTTTGCTTGTTAACGCATCAGGATTTATTCTACGAAGCTTCTTGATATCCGAAGCTTTAGCACAGGATATTAACGAAGGAGGATCATCTTCTTTACTGCTGTTTTTTCTCCAGAAATGAACTTGTAAAAATAGATTCCGTTTGATAATTGATTGCCATTATTATCTTTTCCATCCCAAACAGCCTTTCCAACTCGTAACTCGTAACCTGTAACTCCTAAATCTTTCACCAATTGACCTTTTACATTATAGATTTCTATCTCTGGGTTCTCTGCACCCTCTGCAGTTGAAAAAGAAATTGTTGTGGAACTTTGAACAGGATTTGGATAGTTCTGAGAAAGCGTAAATTCTCTGGGAATTTCTGGTGCTTCTTCTGTATTCAGTCTTACTATTACAAAATCATCTTTATTAAGATAAACAGGTCTATCTACATAAGCAAAAGTTACAGGGTCATAAACTGCAACGCCATTAACTTGAGTTGCTACATTTTTAGTTCCATTATATAATTGAAATGAAAGTTCACTTCCATCTCTGAGATTATCATCTTCTACATAGGCAAGGATTAGAACAGGATATTCTTCTACTTTACTGGCTCCTATACATTCATCATCTATAAATACGCCAACCTCGTTTACACCCTCAGTAACCTCTGAACTATCTACAAATATCGGCATATAATCTGCTGCTTCTTCAAAAGTGAAATAGTCAGATTCTGCTTTTCCATAAGGTTCTTTGGTATTTCCTGAATTCCTCCATGTAAAATCAAGAATATCTTCATCAACTTTTACAATGTAGCCTTCACCACATTCAAGGGGCCTAGGCGGGCCTGGGCGAGGGCATTCTTCTTCTGGAACATATTTTGTTGGATTCTGGTAAGGAATATGATAGTACCAATTTTCTGCTTTTATAGATATTACTTTGTCCCAGTCCTCGCCAAAAGCATCCTCACAATCCTGTGTTTCAGGAAGAAAATATCCAATCCAATTCTCTTCTCCTTCATATAGAGGTATCCCAGTAGTAGGGTCTTCCCAGTAACCTGCAACTGTCAAATCTGCAGTATTGTTCATCTTTATCTTGTAACCATCTATACTCCTGAAGGTTTCCATTTCAGGTGGCACATGCCAATGGTCAAAATCCCAATAAATCTTTTTATAACCAGCAAATGGGACATAACGTCGAACTTCTTCCAAAATATCAGGATTCGCGATTGGTGCCAGCACATGGTTAGTAGGGTGTGAATATTCAGGATCCATTACAGGAAAGGAGACCCAGTTCCAGCCGTCTGCAGATAGATGTGTAGTACGAAATTCATAGTCAGGCATATCGGGAGACGATAGTTCTAATTCTACAAAGTATTCTGCCTGAACAGGTGGATAGGGAGAATGGGGTATAAGCTGGAATTGAACGGAACCAGAAGCACTCACAGAATATTCCTGTCCCGGATAAAATCCTGCAATATTTCCATCAACCTGCACCTCATCTCCTTCATACATATATATTTCATATGGGTCAAAAGTATAATCAGTTTCTCCAGCTGGAATAGTTTCATTTTCAAATAAAATCTCCTCGTTTGGTTCACCGGGTCTTAAAATCATACTACAATTATATGCCTCATCAAAAGGATTAGAGACTGTGACTCTGTATTGTGGCTCAGGAATCTCGGTTGAGGTAAGCTCTAACCAAGCTTGATTATCAAAGAGCGTAGCTTCACCATTAGCCCAACAAGGATATCCAAAATAATGCACATACCCCTCTCCACCTACCCAAGTATTACCATTGGGGTAATCTCCATCATCAAGCCATATGTGGACCATTGTAGGATAAGTAACTATACCACCATCACCATAGGCAAGATTATATATTACTGCATATGTCCTAAGTTCAGCAATATCTTCTCCATTCCATGTTTCATTAACTTTTTCCATATATACATCGTATGTATTAAGATATAGATAACAATCATGGACATCACCACTATATGGTAAAACAGTAATTATAACCTCTCTCAAATCACCTAAGAGATTGCTGCAAATAAGCAATAATATGAATGCTGTTAGTAATAATATTTTCTTAGTCATTTTAATCCTCCGTAAATATTTTAGTTATTTTTTTTAAAAAAGGTGCTTACCATCCTTACAGACAGAGAAGCACCATAATTAAATGAATTTATTTTCTCCAATAATAAAGATATATTTATTTCTCTTTCCAATTGTTAAAACATTAACAAATTTTATAATATTTTGTATATGTTTTATTGATTGGATCCTAAGGGGGGGGTAAAATGAGTAATGTAAAATAAAAAATGGAAAATTGGACATAAGAAGAATATATTGGAATATTAAAATACTGTTACACAATCTAAATCTACCCTTTTTCATTATCCTTGTTTCCTTATAGTTAAAAAAACAATTTAATAAAGATGAAAATAATCTTGTCAAATAAAAGTCATCGTATTTCTAAAATTTCATTGGCAATCTGTATCATTACAAAGACATTAGCTGTCATCAATTCATGCCAAAGGCAAATCCTTCGGCAAAACATAAAGAGAATTATACTCAATCTATTTTAGATTAAATTCTTGACTGCAAAAATTTCCCTTCATCTATTTTGTAATTAAGATGAATATTGTTTTAAAAGAGATAATTTTAGTTTTAATTGCGTATTGGATTGGCTCATTTTCTTTTGCCAGAATACTTTCCAAGATATTTCGCAATATCAATATCTACAAAGTTGGAAATTTTACAGCAGATGCTTCAACTGTATATCATAATGTAAGTAAGCCATTAGGAATTTTAGTCTGGTTATTAGATTTTGCTCGTATTTATATTTCTCTTTGGATTGTGCATCTAATTTTTCTAAAACACGAGCCAGAACTTTTACTTTTGGTTGGCTTTTCTATGACGATAGGACATTGCTTTCCTATAATGCATAATTTCAAAGGCGGACGAGGTGTAGTTGCATATTCTGCTCTGCTCTTCTACTTTGCACCCTTACCTACTTTTATTGTGGGTATCGCTTCCTTATTAATAGCACTACTTTTTCATCAAGCACGCTTTTCCCAATATATGATGGTAATAGTGGTCCCAATTGCTTGTTATATTTTTAAAACTGGTAAAGTATGGGCGAGATATTTACTGCTGACTTCAATTATTATGGGTATTATAAATTATTTTGTGTCAAAAAGATATGGAGAGATATGAAATGAAAATAAGAATCAAAGAAGTTGAATCAAAAAGTGATTTAAATAAGTTCATAAAATTGCCCTGGAGAATATACAAAAATGATATAAATTGGGTTCCTCCTCTTATATCTCAGATGAAAACTACTTTCAATCCAAACAAAAACCCTTATTTCAAACATTCTGAAGTACAATTCTTTTTAGCAATAAAAAATAACAATATTGTGGGACGCATTGCTGCACATATAAATAGGAATCACAATAATTTTCATAAAGACAGGGTTGGATTTTTGGGTTTCTTTGAATGTATTCCAGACTATGATGTAGCAAAAACTCTTTTTGATGAAGCATATAATTGGCTTAAAAAAAGAGATATGGAAGTTATTCGTGGTCCTATGAGTTTTTCTACTAATGATGAATTAGGTTTGCTTATCAAAGGGTTTAATATGCCGCCAATGGTGATGATGACTTACAATCCACAATATTATGAAAGTTTTATTGAAAAGTATGGCTTCAAAAAGGTGAAGGATTTATACGCTTATTATATTGATCTTCACGAAAAGATACCAGAAAGATTTGAACGGCTTATGAAACGGGTTAAGGAGAGGAAAAGGTTTATTCTCCGTAAGATTAATCCAAAAAAAATAGAACAGGAGATTGCTACAATATTTCATGTTTATAATCAAGCCTGGCAGTATAACTGGGGTTTTGTCCCAATGGATGAAGATGAATTTCACCATACGGCAAATGAACTCAAAAAAATCATTGATTTTGATTTAGTTTTTGTTGCAGAAATTGACAATAAACCAGTGGGCTTTTCCTTATCTCTGCCCGATATAAATCAAGCATTAATTAAGGTAAATGGACGACTCCTTCCATTTGGTTGGGTAAAACTGTTATTGGCATTTAAAAAGATAGATAGAGTAAGAACGATCACTTTGGGTGTTGTGAAAAAATACAAGGATCTTGGTATTGACCTTGCTTTTTATTATGAAACAATTAAAAATGCTATAAAAAAAAGGTGCGCTCGAGGAGAAGCTTCCTGGATATTAGAAGATAATATGAAAATGCGCCGCCCTATGGAAAAAATTGGAGCGGAAGTTTATAAAATCTATCGTATTTACGATAAAAAATTAGTATAAAATTAGTATGACCAATGATTAATATATCCCTTTCTGTGAACAAATAAATACGCCAATTAACCGAGTTAACTAATTTACTAAATTTATGTTCAATTTATCATTTCTTAATTCAATAATATTATTTGGATTAGTTGCCGGAATTATCCCAGTTCTAATTCATCTGTTTGTAAAACACCAGCCCAAGATTGTATATTTCAGTTCATTAAGATTTCTGAAACAGATACAAAAGAATCAAGCAAGAATTATTAAATTAAGGCAAATACTTCTTTTAATAACAAGAATTCTGATAATTGTCTTTTTGATATTAGCCTTATCACGTCCTGTAATAAAGACTTTATTCCCATCTGCACCCCGATTAAATCAAGTATTGAAAACACATGCACCAACAGTAGTAGTGATGATAATTGATAATAGTTTCAGTATGAATTATCTGGAGGGGAAAAATACACTGCTGGATAATGCGAAAGAGGTCGCAAAAGATATTATTCATTTATTGAATGATAAAGATAAATTAATGGTTCTTACACTTAATAAAAACTACAATTCTCAAAATAGCTATTTCTCTATTCCATCAAAAGTAAATACAAAAATCAATAAGATTTCAATATCTGATAATACTCAAAAATTGAAATCTGTCCTATTGAAAGCAGAAGAAGAATTAACACATCAGGATATAATTAATAAAGAAATCTATTTTATTACTGATAATCAGAAATATACATGGGATAAATTTACAGAAATTACAGGTAATATCAAAACAAATATTTTTATTATTCCTGTTAATAAGAATAAAGCAAAGATAAACCTATCAACAACATCAGCAATGTATATTCCCCGATTGCTTAGCAAAACTAACCAGCCTGAAATAAGAGCAACAATAAAAAATTACTCGCAAAATAGGAATAAAAATATAATCGTTTCCCTAATATTAAATGATATTACAAGAGAAGAAAAAGTGATTTCGCTAAATCCCTATCAAAGCAAGCAAATATCTTTTGAGTGTCCCATCAAGGGAGAGAAGTTTTATTATGGTGAAGTAAAATTAAAAGATGAAATGCTGCCAGATGATAATAGTTTTTATTTTAATTTTTCCCCTGATGAACTTCCCAAAATTATCGTAATTTCAAATGTGGATATTCCATTTCAGTTTTCATCTGCACTTGATATTATAACTAATAATAACTGGCAGAAAATATCGCAAGACGAAATTAATGATGATATTGTTATGAATAATCATCTTTTTATATTCTATAAATTAAATAACTTTTCTAAAAAGTTAGAATTCTTTGCTGATAATATTAGAGAAAAAGGCAAATCAATTTTCCTGATTCCCGGTATAGATGTTCAAGATAATATATCTCTACAAACCTGGTTAAGAAAAGATGGAATCTCATTTAATAATTTAGATAACCAAAATTCAAAGATCAATTTTATTAATAAGATTCATCCTATCACAAATATATTTTCAGAAGAGATGTTCAGAAAAACAACAATAAGAAGGATGTGGGATATTTCTGCTAATGATTTTACTATACTAATATCCAACAATAATAATTTCCCGATTTTTGTTATCAAAGATAGATTTATTATTTCAACAATTGACTTTACTGAGGATTGGAGTAATATTGTATATCAACCTTGTTTCCCTGTATTATTGTATAATATTGGAGAATATCTCGGTAAGGAAAATTCACGATTATATAATTATCCGGTTGGCACATCATTAACTCTTGATTCTACTGGAGAGCTTGAATTACTACTTCCAAACGGAGAAAACATTCCAATATCCGTTCCAGCTAATAGTGTCAGAAAGCAGACTTTTACGCAAACTGATCAGCAGGGGCACCACTTCTTAAAAAAAAATGATGTGGTACAAACCGTATATTCTTTAAATTCATCAAGAGAAGAAAGTAATCTGGCACAACTTTCAGAGAAGGAGATTGCGACAATTAATAATTTAACAACAAATGTCCATTTCCTAAGCATAAATAATTGGAAGAGTCAAATCTTGACTTCTAGATATGGGTATGAATTGTGGAAAACATTCTTATGGATTGTTCTGGGATTGTTAATATTTGAGATGGTTTTGGCATATTCTGGAAAGAAGGGTTATAAGGGAAATAGGGAAATAGGGAAATAAGATATAGAGCTGAAAAGGATTTTATGATGAAAGATTATAATGAAAATAAGGATTTTATTACTCTTGAAGCTTGGAAAAAGTGTAGAGAAGTAAAAAACTTTTTCTATAAAGAAATAATTCCAAAGCTTCCGAATGAAGAAAAGTGTAATTTAGGAACACAAATTAGGAAAGCATGTGTTAGCATTACAGCAAATATTGCTGAGGGTTATGGCAGATTTCATCATTCAACCCTGTGAAATACTTTCTATATTTATATCAGGTAATCATAGAATAGTAAAATATTTAGTAAGTAATTTGGAAAACTTCTTTATAATTTTTATTTCACGGGGTAAAGAAGGGATACAGTTTTATAGAATATCAAGAGGTTCATTATTTGAACTAAAAGATCATTTGATATCTTGTATAGATTTTAATTATATAACAAAAGATTTGTTTGATAATGGTATAGAATTAATTGAATCAGCGAAAGTAATACTAAATGGATACATCAAGTATGTTAAAGGTAAAATAAAATTGAAATGAATTTTCAACCCATATATCCCATATTTCCCTTATTTCCTTATACCCTTTGGTACGGAGTGCCCTATGAACAATAGAGAGTTCCTGAATCCAGAGATAGTTGCAAAGTTAGATAGATTTGAAATCCGAGCACGATTAATTGTGGAAGGTTTTATTACAGGTTTGCATAAATCACCGTATCACGGGTTCAGTGTTGAATTTTTGGAACATCGTGAATACAATCCCGGAGACGCTATCAAACATATTGATTGGAAAGTCTTTGCAAAATCCGATAGATATTTTATTAAGAAATTTGAAGAAGAGACAAATCTAAAAGCATATATTTTGATTGATTGCAGTAAATCTATGGATTTTACATCCCAAAAGATAAGCAAACTTGAATACGGAAAGACTCTTGCATCTGCTTTATCTTACCTAATGATAAGCCAGCAAGATGCAGTGGGACTTCTTTCCTTTGATAAAAAGATCAGGGATTATATTCCAGCCCGTTCTGCTAAAACGCACTTAAATACAATCTTTCATAAGCTTGATGAACTTCTGCCACAATCCATAACAAAAATTGCAACTGTTTTGCATAGCCTTGCTGATAGAATAAAAAAAAGGGGACTAATTATTCTTATATCTGACCTTTTGGATGAGCCGGAAGAGATTATGATGGGTTTGCAGCACTTCCGTCATCAGAAGCATGAGGTTATTGTTTTTCATATTCTGGATAATCAGGAATTAACATTTAAATATAATAGTAAAACAAGGTTCATAGATATGGAAACTGGAGAGGAAATAATTACACAGCCGTGGGAGATTAAGAAGAGATATTTACAAAAAATAGAAGAGATGAGAAAATTCTTTTCTTTAAAATGTTACAACTCATTTATTGATTATGTGCCGATAAACACCAGCACGCCTTACGATAAAGCATTGTTTGCATATTTGATAAAAAGACAGAAGATGTTGTAAAATAAATATATAATATGTATGTTTTATAAAAATGTCTAAAATTTTTTAAATAAATCTTGACATTTAATATTAAACATCTATTAATTTATATAAATAAATTTATTATTAGAGATTTATATGAAAATAGAAAACATCAGTACATCAATCGTTCTTCTTGCTAAAAACCACCATGTGACGGGATTACACCCTTCATTTCTAAGCAATGAAAATATTGTCCCCTCTGATTGGGAAACAACAGGAGAGATTATTTGTACGCCTGCATTTTCCACAGTTAGCTATAAAAATAATTATTCTTTTTATATAGATAACAATAAATTACAAATAATTAATAAAGATATAACCCTGTTTCTTGAAGATTCTAAAGTTGCAGATTTAGCAATAAAATATATTAATAGATTAAATTATATTAATTATTCTGCGATTGGAATAAACTTTACTTTTTTTATATATTTAGAGAATCCAGAAAAATTTTTAATAGAAAAATTTCCTAAAAAATTAAAAAAGGTGGAGTTGAAATTTACTTGCAAGTTGGATTCCACAATGTTAAACCTAAATTTGAAATCCGGCTTATTGGAAAATAGAAATGAGGATATCACTGGAAAAGGAATTTTTATTGATGCAAATTATCATTATGATTTAAAATCTAAAAATAGGATTGAAGACTCAAAAGAATACCTTTTAACATATAATGAAAAGTGTATACATATTAGAGAAACTATTAATAAAGTAATAAATAATGGGAAGTTATAATGAATGATTATAATACTACAGACTCAGCTCTTATAATGTCTGATCCCAAAAAAGTAGAAAACATTTTAATCTCAATTTTTAAAAAAAGAAGGTATGGTTTTAAAAAAGCTTCCCAATCCTTCTTTGAAGATTTTTCTCTTAAGAAAACAGCAAAAAATACTGCTGATGTTGACTTGGCTAGTATTTCTGACGCTAAAATTTTATACAATCAAATCCATCCATTTTTTAAAAAGTATGAATATAAGATTCAAGAAAGAACTAATATTAAATGTAAGGAGCTTTTTAATAAGTTATATAAATCATGTTCTTTTGAAGATTGGGATGGTTATGGCGCTTCTCCAATAAAAAAAGAAATTATTGAAAGAACTAAATCATTCATTAATTTACTGCAAAATAATATAGTTAATGGAATAGACATTGATGATATTTGTCCAAATCCTCATGGAACTGTTACAGTTGTGTTTGGTTCAAAAAATCGCTATTTCCAAATAGAAATTGGTTTAACAAAAATAAATATTGTTGGAAAAGTTGATTATGTGAGGTGGACCCATTTGTCAAGACAAAAAATTGCATTGTATAAGTTTACTTTTTACCTAATTTTTATATTAGAACATTCTTTGTGCTGATGCTCTAAGCCGTAGGCGAAGGGCATCAGCACAAAATC
>Ga0315547_1000380_pt1 | contig 45846 bp, 35 predicted proteins | sample SalMarSW160240MG_2_FD_202542 | JGI IMG/M metagenome (GOLD analysis project Ga0315547, IMG submission 202542) | Salt marsh sediment microbial communities from the Plum Island Ecosystem LTER, Massachusetts, United States - Salt Marsh Sediment SW1601-240 ...
GGGCCTTTTAAAGTTATCGTTAATAATGGTAAGGCTGAAGGGGTGGAAACAATTAGATGTATTCAGGTTTTTGATGAGAACGGCAAATTTGCCCCAAAGTATGATCAAAACGAAAAAAATATATTAAAAGCTGATAATATATATATTTCTATTGGTCAAAAACCGGGAACTGAAAATTTTAAAACAGATGGCATTCAGATAAATAATAATGGCACTATAAAAGTTAATGCAGAAACTTTACAATCTGCTGAATCCTACGTGTTTGCCGGAGGAGATACTGTTACAGGTCCAGCAATGATTATTGATGCTGTTGGACAAGGGAAAAAAGCGGCTTTTTATATTGATAAATACCTAAACAATGAAAATCTCGATGGTTATGAATTTGGTGAAAAACTACCTGCTGTTAATAAAGAAGAAGTTCTAAAAAGAAAGGAGTATGAAACAAAGAACCCTGTTGAGAAAAAAGAACGAACAGTACAGGAGAGAATAAAAGATTTTGATGAAGTTGAATATACAATAACTGAAGAAGAAGCTCTCTATAGTGCTTCAAGATGTCTGGATTGCTCTAATTGCCGTGAATGTCATCAATGTATTGAAGCATGTCCTGCTGATGCAATAGACTTTACTCAGAAGAAAGAAGAATTCTCTGCTAAGGTTAAATCTGTTATTCTTGCTCAGGGATTTGAGCTTTTCCCACCTGAACATAAAGAAGAATATGGTTATAATAAGTATAAGAATGTAATACATTCTATGGAGATGGACCGTTTTCTTGCTCCGACAAGACCCTTTCATGATATACTCAGCCCTTTAGATGGTAGAAAGCCATGTAATATAGCTTATGTATTATGTACCGGGTCCAGGGATAAAGCTCTAAATAATCCTATTTGCTCTCAGATATGCTGTATGTATTCAATTAAACAGGCGCAATTGCTGATGGGAGCATTACCTATGGCTGATGTAACTATTTATTATATAGATATAAGAGCTTTTGGTAAAGGATATGATGAATTTTACGAACAGGCAAAAAGTATGGGTGTAAATTTTGTCAAAGGGAAAGTTGCTAAAATTACTGAAAAGGAAGACGAAAGTGGAAATCTTATCCTTAGATATGAAGATATTGAAGGTGGTACAGTAAATGAAGCAGAACATGACTTTGTGGTTTTATCAGTTGGAATTCTTCCAAATACTGAAATGACTTCATTATTCAAAAAAGAAAAATTAGAGCTGGACGATTATAATTATGTAAAACAGACAGACGAATTATTATGCCCGGCAAAAACAAGTATAGAGGGAGTATTTGTTGCGGGAACTGCCTCATATCCAATGGATATTCCTGATTCAATTCTTGCAGCAGGCGCTGCATCAGCAGAATCAGCGAGTTATATTAAAAGACAATTTTAAACAATTAGAATTTATTTATACAAATTATGAAAGTTTTTCAGGATGAAAAATAAAATAGGCGTTTACATCTGTCATTGTGGTGGAAACATATCAGATTATGTTAATGTGGAGCAAGTAAGAGAAGCAGTAAAGGATGAACCAGGAGTAAGTATTGTAAAAACCATGATGTTTACTTGTTCTGATTCAGGACAGAAAGAAATAATAGAAGATATTAAGGAAAATAATCTTGATGCCATGGTAATAGCATCCTGTTCCCCTAAACTTCACTTGTTTACATATAGAGATGTTGCAAGAAGAGCAGGATTAAATCCTTATAATTATGTTCAGGTAAATATACGTGAACAATGTTCCTGGGCACATTCAGATAAGCCAAAAGAAGCAACAGAAAAGGGAATAGGGCTTGTACGGGCAGGAATAGTAAGAGTCAGACAATCCAAAGCTTTGGAGCAAATAAAAATATCAGCTATTAATGCAGTAGCAGTTATAGGAGCAGGAGTATCCGGGATGAGAGCTGCGATTGAACTTGCAGATATGGGAACAGATGTTTATTTAATTGAAAAAGATTACTTTGTTGGCGGAAGACCTCCACAAATGGAAGAATTATTCCAAACTGATGAAAAAGGAAAAGAAATTGTTGAAAAGCTCTATAATGAAATAAAGAAAAGAGAAAAAATTAAACTTTTTACCGGTGCAGAACTGGAATCCATATCAGGTAATGTCGGTAATTTTGATGCAAAAGTAAAAGTAAATCCAAGGTATATCATTCCAAACTCTGATAAAGAAAAATTAAAGGAGGCAATAAGCAAATGTTCTAATGAAATATCTGATGAATTTAATTTTGGTTTAACAAAAAGAAAAGTTATTTATAAAAATTATGAAGGTGCACTTCCTGATATTCCCGTAATTGATAAAGATTCATTTAACCCTGGTGAAGAATTTATTGAAACTTACAAAGATTGTATTGATCTTAACCAGAAACCGGAAATCCTTGATCTTAAAATAGGTGCAATCCTCCTTTGTTCAGGTTTTAGCCCGTATGAACCTGAAGAAGGAGAGTATGGGTATAAAGAAAATAATGATGTAATAACACTTCAGCAGTTTAAAAGAATTATTGAATTTAACAATAATAAAAAATTAATATATCAGGGAAAAGAAATTAAAAATGTTGCATTTATATATTGTGTAGGAAGCAGGCAGATTGATGGGGAAAATAAATATTGCTCCCGTTTTTGTTGTACCGCTGCTATTCATACATCCCTCATTGTTAAAAATAAATTCCCGGATACAAGAAGAGTTCATTTATTCAGGGATATCAGAACTTATGGTAAACAGGAAATATTATATGATGAAGCAAGAAAGCAGGGTGATATATTCCTTAAATTTGATGAAAAAGAACCACCAGTTGTTGAGAATGACGGGAAAAATAGCGTTGTAAAAATTAAAGATATACTTTCTAAAAGGGAAGAAATTGAGATAAATGTTGATTTAATTGTACTTGTTACAGGTATGGTTCCAAGAAAAGATAGTGATAAGGTTGCAAATATTGTAAAAGCACCTATTGGACGGGATAAATTTTTTAATGAGGTTCATCCAAAGCTGAGACCGGTTGAAACCGTTATTGATGGAATATATATTGCTGGCGCCTGTCAAGGTCCAAAAAACATTACTGAATCAATAAAGTCTTCTCTTTCGGCATCTGCTAAAGCTCATTCTTTGATTAGCAGTGGCGAAATAGCACTTGAACCAATAATTGCAAAAATTGATAAGAATGCCTGTGAATGGTGTGACAAGTGCTATGAAGTATGTGATTATGATGCCATTATTAAAACGGAATATAATGGAAAAACTGTTGCAACTGTAAATGAGGCAGTATGTAAAGGTGGGGGTATGTGTATGCCGGTTTGCCCTGTTGATGCTATAGATATGGATGGTTACACAAATCAGGAAATAGAATCTATGATTGATGCAATTGCCAGGGAAATAATTATAGATTCAAAAAAAGAAAAAGAAGAGATTTCAGAAGAAATTAAGGTTAAAATGAAAGAATTGCCGGAAATATGGACAAATATATTAAAGACACTTGAAACAGAACAAAAAAATATTCCTCAGATTGCTAATGAAATGAATCTTCCTTTACCTGTTGTTACTTACAATCTTATGACACTTGTAAAATATGGATATATTAAACCCACTGGAATGGACGATATGGATGAGTATTATTTTTATGAAATAAAAAAATGAAATAATTAATTGAAACTGATAAAAATCAATCAACGCATCAATTTCACAAACAATAAATTAACAATATAACTTAATAAATAAGACAATTTAACCATTTTAATTATAACAGTAATTCATTTTATAAAAACATTAATAATGTATAAATTAAATTTTGAATTTTCAACTGAGTTATCAAAATTTGGAGCAGTTGATTTATATGCCTGTTATAATTGCGGATGTTGTACTGCAATTTGTCCCATGGGATTAGACATTTTACCCCGGGTTATTTTTCGACATGCATTAATGGGGTTTCAAGGTAATATCTCTGATGAAAAGGAATCAATTTTTTCGTGCTTATTATGTAAACGATGTGAGGAAAGTTGCCCTAATGAAGTTCCGATTGCAGGAAATATCAGAACATTACGTCATTATATTAATTGTGAAGAATATAATATTAAGTAGGAGGTATTAATATGGCTTTACCAACAAAGGAAGTCCTGGGAATATTAGTAGATAATCTGAAAATAAGGAAATGCGTCCTCCCAATATCTAAAAAGGCTGCGAGCAGGTGGGCAAAAGATTTAAAAATCCCAAAAGGTGGAAATACTGTTATTTATACAGGTTTAATGTATCAATTAATGCCATATATCAGTGCACTTGTCAGTGCACTTGAAAAAATGGAAGGTTCTTTTCTGTTAAAATTTATTAAACTAGGAAGATTTGCTAATAAATTTATCAGTATATCAAGTTTTTTTGGCAAGATTAATAAACATGAAGTTGAAAAACACAATAAGACTTTATATATTATTGCTAACCTTTTAAAAAAGTCAGGCTTAGATTTTGGTTATCTGTATGATAATGATTTATATGCGGGTGCTTTAGCTTATGACTTAGGTACGGATGAGGCACTTAATAAACACATAACAAAAGTTTACAAAACTCTTAAAGAGAATAATGTAAAAAGAGTTATCACTGTTGATCCTCATACTACAAATATGCTTAGAGAAGTTTTCCCCGAGAAAATTAAAGATTTTGATATTGAGGTTAAAAGTTACCTTGAAGTTTTAATTGATAATAAAATAAAACCTGTTAAGCAGATAAATGGTGAAGTTGTTGTACATGATTCATGTGTTTATGCGCGTTGTGAAAACGTTATAGATGAACCCAGAATATTAATAGAAAATTCAGGTACAAAAATTTCAGAACCCGAAGATACCAAAAAATTTACATATTGTTGTGGAGGACCTGTTGAATCTTTATTTCCTGATAAAGCACTTGTTATTGGGAAAGAGCGTATTAAACAATTAAAAAAAGCAGGAAAAGAAGTTCTTGTTATGTGCCCGATTTGTTATGCAAATTTAAGCAGATCTGTCACTTCAGATGACAATATTAAGATAAAAGATATAACTGATTTTCTTAACGAAGCTTATTTAAGTGAAAAATAAACTTACATCTCAACAACTGTAATATTTATTTTTTTACACTTGTAGTCAGTTAAAAAACCCTTTGTCCAAATCCGGATTTTTTAATAAATTTATTGCCGTTAGGGTAACTTATTAAGAAATTATAATTAAACCACTTTAAATATGAAGAACAAGAAACTATCAACAGCATCTGGCAGGCCATATTTCGAAAATGAAGATAGTATGACCGCCGGACCAAGAGGACCTATTCTTCTTCAGGATTACTACCTCCATGAGAAACTGGCTCATTTTAACCGGGAAAGAATTCCTGAACGCGTAGTTCACGCTAAAGGCTCCGGTGCTTATGGTAAATTTACAGTAACCGGTAATATTACAAAGTACACCAAAGCAAAACTTTTCTCTAAAGTTGGAAATAAATGCCGTGTCTTTGCACGTTTTTCAACCGTTGGAGGAGAAAAAGGAAGCGCCGATACCGAAAGGGATCCCCGGGGCTTTGCATTAAAATTCTATACGGAAGATGGTAACTGGGACCTGGTAGGAAATAATACACCTGTCTTCTTTATTAAGGATCCGAAAAAATTCCCCGATTTTATTCATACACAAAAACGCGATCCGAAAACAAATCTGAAATCCGCAACGATGATGTGGGATTTCTGGAGCCTCAATCCTGAAAGCCTGCACCAGGTTATGGTGCTTTTCAGCGACAGAGGCACACCTGATGGTTACCGTTTCATGAATGGTTATGGAAGCCATACCTTTTCAATGATCAATAAAAAGAATGAACGCGTATGGGTGAAATTCCATTTTAAAACGCAGCAGGGAATTAAAACCCTCACCGGACCGCAAGCGGAGGAACTTAAAGGCAAAGACCCTGATTACGCCCAGAGAGACCTTGTTGAAGCAATCAGTAAAAAGGATTTCCCTAAATGGACCCTTAAAATCCAGGTGATGACCGAAGAACAGGCTAAGAAACTTAAATGGAATCCTTTTGACATAACAAAAGTATGGCCACATAAAGACTTCCCATTAATTGAAGTCGGAGTAATGGAACTTAATGAATTACCTGAAAATTATTATGCCGATGTTGAACAAGCTGCATTTGCCCCTGCTCATGTCATTGATGGTGTCGGTCTTTCACCTGATAAATTACTTCAGGGACGTATATTAGCCTATCCCGATGCACATCGCTACAGGCTGGGAGCCAACTATGAACAACTGCCTGTAAACAAACCAATAGTACCGGTTAATCATCACCAGAGAGATGGCTTAATGAGCCTGGAAAATAACGGCGGCTCCGGTCCGAATTATTACCCTAACAGCTTTGACGATATAGTTGCAGATAAAAGCTATAAGGAACCTGCAATGAAGCTCGATTCAAATATTGCCGACAGTTATGATCGCAATCTAAAAGACGATGATCACTATTCACAACCAGGTAAACTTTTCAGAAAAGTCATGACTGAGCAACAACGTATGAATACTGTTAGTAACTTTGTATGTAGTATGAAAGGAATCAGCGGGCCGAAAAAGAAAGAGATAATTACACGTCAGCTTAATCACTTCTATAAAGCAGATAAGGAGCTTGCAAAAAGTGTTGCAAAAGGACTTGGGATAAAGTATAGTCCGGGTGGCAAAAAATAAATAATAAAAACTTAATATAAGTAACAAACAATATTAAAAATCTAAATGCTATGGCAGAAATTGGAAGATCAATCGTAAAAATGGATGTTGATAAATTAATCGACCTCCTTAACAAAGCATTAGCCGATGAGTGGCTGGCTTATTATCAGTACTGGATAGGCGCCAAAGTAGTAAAAGGCCCTATGAAAGATGCAGTAACTTCAGAATTGCAGCTTCATGCAACAGAAGAGCTGACACATGCCGTACTGCTTGCTGACAGGATTATCCAGTTAGGCGGCATACCAGTCCTGTCTCCGGATGAATGGTCAAAAATTACTAACTGCGGTTATGATGCACCTTCAGATCCATATGTGGAAGTAATTCTTGATCAGAATATTAAAGGAGAACAGTGCGCAATCCGCACCTACAGCAAGCTCCTTGATGTTACTCATGAAGCCGATCCAGTAACATATAACATTGTACTTCAAATCATTACTGATGAAGTTGAACATGAGGAGGATCTGGCTGCACTTAAAGAGGATCTTGAAATGATGCTGATAAAAAGAAAGTGAGGTTAAATTCCCTCTTATCGAAGACATCACTATGGAGGTAGCTACTAAATAGGGGATGATACAACCTGGCGAAAGCAGTACAAAAGCCGTAAGGGCTGTATTCTATATTGATCCCAATGGAATCATACGTACCATTATTTATTACCCGTTGAGCATGGGCCGCAACTTTGATGAACTTTACAGAGTATTGATAGGGTTGCAGACTGCCGATGCATTCTCCGTGGCTCTGCCCGGCGACTAGAGACCGGGCGATGATGTTATCGTTCCAACTGCCGGTTCGTGCGGAACAGCTAAAGAGAGAATGGAAAGTAAAGATGAGATGACCTGTTACGACTGGTTCTTCTGTACTAAAAAACTTGACAAAGAGAAAGTATTTAAAACAGTATTGAAGAAATAGAAATTAGAAGTCAAATTATAAAGGTGGCAAGTAAAATGCCACCTTTTTGTTTTTCCCGGGTTATGAAAATAAAATTAAAATCTATATTTGTTCTGAATTTTATTTTTTACCAAATATTGAATAACCTTAGAAAAATAAACCGACTGCTTATGCCGGTATTCCTGTTAATAGTATTTTGCTATGTAGCAAATGCAACATTAAACCAGCATTATCATAAACTTTCATCAGGGATAATCCTGAATCATGCACATCCCTATCACAATAGTGATGATGCCAAAGTACCATTCAAAAAACACACTCATTCCAAAGCGGAATTTATTTTCCTTGAACAAATATCCACCACTGTATTCTGGGTTTATCTGTTCATTGTTTTATTAATACCATCCATTTTTATCTTTAAAACACAATCGGTTCCTGTCGATATTTTTATCAGGAACCGATTTCTGTATTTTTTAAGAAATTACCACGCACCCCCTTTTCATTATTAGTCTTCTGTTTACAGTTCAACAAATCAGGCAGTGAATCTGTATGGATTGATCATGATTAATTGCTCTAATAAGACTAAAGCATAATGAAAAGGATTTATATTTTATTTTTAATTTTTATTGTTTCCCCCGGATACTCTCTTCTGGCTCAGGCTAAGAAAGATATTCCCGGTCCTCTCCAGGATTCTCTTGTGTTAATGAGAAAAGAGCTTGTCTTTTTGAAAAATCAGAATATAATTATTACTGCAAGGCTTGACTCTCTTCTATTACACCTGACCATTAAAGAGGAAGAAAAACATGAAGAAAATTACCTGCAGAAACTACTTGAGGAGGCCAATCAGCTTGGGGCAAGGGAGAAGGAAGAAGAAGAAGATCTGTCGAAAAAATTTCATAGCGGAGTAAGGCAGCAACAGGGACTTAATCCCAATGTAAGTCTTGGAGGAGATTTTTTCAGTGCAATAAGCTCATCGAAGAATAACTATATATCAGAACCCGGAGATGTTTCTTATGGCAATAACGGGTTCTTCATGCGCGAAGTAGAACTTTCATTGGTGGCTCCGCTGGATCCATTTACCCGTGGAAAAACATTTATTTCAATTACCAAAGAAAAAATAAGTATTGAAGAGGCTTATATGGAATGGCTGAACCTGCCGCTCAACATGAATCTCAAAATTGGTATTTTCTATGCCGAATTTGGTCCTCTGAACAGGTATCACGATCATGCTCTTCCGCAATTTGACAGACCGAGAGCCCTTGTAAACCTCTTCAGCAATAAAGGATTGGGCGGTACCGGTGTGGCATCTACCTTTATGCTTCCTGAAGTTATCTTTGCAGATGCGAGCACTTTCGACATAGCAATCGTAAACGGCACAAATACAGTTGATACTTTCAGCTTTAATAATGAAGGATTATTATATATAGGCCAGTTTAAAAATTATTACGATATCTCCCGTAGCAGCTATATCGAGTTCAGATTAAGCGGGGTAACAGGGAAGAATCATTCGGTCGGAGACAACCGTTCTTATGTGGGGAGCCTGGGAGTAACATATAAATGGGCCCCTATAGGAAGAGAAAAATACCGTACAATTGACTGGAGAACAGAGTTGCTTTACAGTTATCGAAAAGAGAATACGGGAAACATAACGAGTAAAGGATTCTATTCTACATTACAGAACAAACTGAATGCCAGATTCTGGATTGGAGGCAGGATTGGTTACTCGGAAATGCCATACGACCCGGGACAGTATGAGTGGGATTACAGTGTAAACATCGATTTCTGGCAAAGTGAATTTGTCTTCACACGGATTCAATATCAATACAATCAGAGAAATAAATACTATTCAGGGACTTTATTACCTGATGACCACTCACTTATTATACAGGTTAACTGGGCAATGGGACCTCATAAACATGAAGCTTATTAACAATACATATAGTAAAACCATGAAAACAAATATCAGATTAAAGCACTCGTTTTTTAAAACCTTCATACTCTTCTCAATTATTCTCATGTCACTGAATTTAAGGCTGAATGCACAAATGAATCAGCAGAGAAACCGCTACGGGCAGTCAGGCAGTTCCGGATTGAATATTGTGTGTTCTTTTTCTGATTATGCATCAATTGCAGAATATATTGCAGGTGACAAGGCAACTGTATCCTTTATTGCCCAGGGAGAACAGGATCCCCACTTTGTTCCTCCAAAACCCAGTTATGCCGTAGTGCTTTCACAGGCCGACATGTGGATAACAACAGGTTTGGATCTTGAGATGTGGTCTGCAACTCTTCTTGATAAAGCCCACAACAGGAAGATCATGGATGGTGAAACCGGATTTGTTTCTGTATCTGACGGAATAAATATCCTGCAGAAGGTGGAAAAAGGAGACAGAACCGAAGGAGATGTTCATTTAATGGGAAATCCGCATATCAACACTGGTCCGATAAACTGGAAGACAATAGCCAGGAATATTACAATCGGACTTATCAAGGTTGATCCGGCTAATTCATCATTCTATCAGAAGAACAGGGATGATTTTATTGATAAGATCGACCGTGCCCTGTTTGGGGATAAGCTTGTCGATCTTTTTGGAGGAGAAACCCTCACCAGGATGCTTGAAAACAATACATTATTTACCTTTCTTGATAAGCCCTATGAAGGAGGTAAACTTATTGATCTTCTGGGTGGCTGGTTGAAAAAAGCTATGCCATTCCGCGGGAAAAGAATAATTTCATATCATAAAAACTGGGCATACCTGGCAAATACTTTCGGGCTTGAAGTAGTTGGGTACATTGAACCAAAACCGGGCATTCCGCCATCAGCCAAACATGTCCAGTACATGATTGAATTGATAAAGGAACAAAACATCAAATTAATGCTTGTTGCCAGCTATTTTGAGAAGAAAACCCCCATGATGATTGAAGAAAAAACAGGGATTAAGGCACTTTATCTCCCTCTTTTTGTTCATGGTGCCCCTGGTGTAAATGATAATTTCGACCTCATGGACCTCTGGATAGAACAAATCAATGCAAATATTCAATGAATACAATTCCTGATTATCCGTCTATGATATTTCACTGAAATAAACACCGATACTTATGATTGAAACTTTGAAATTTCTTGCTGCCCCGATTACTTTAACCATAATCATGGCAGGTGTGCTTAGTTATTTTGGTAATCATATCTTATCAAGAGGTATAATTTTTATTGATATTGCTGTTGCACAGATAGCTGCACTGGGAACTATGATCGGACTTCTTCTTGGTTATGCCGAGGAATCGTTGAATGTGCAGTTTATTTCCTATCTGTTTACCATAATTGTTATTTCTCTCTTTGCCCTTACAAAATTTCAGAAACAGGTTATTCCTCAGGAAGCAATCATAGGGATCATCTATTGCATAGGACTTGGTCTGGCTTTATTGCTGGCAGAAAAAATTCCGGGAGGATCCAATTTCATATCCAAAACAATTACCGGAAACCTTCTCTGGGTAACATGGAATAAGGTTTTTGAGAGTTTTATTATTTTCCTGGTCGTCGGAATCATACACCTGATATTCTGGAAACATCTTATCCTGATATCCGGCACAAAGAACGGTCTGCCATACAGTCTTTGGAAAACAAGGACGTATGAATTGATATTCTATATTACGTTTAGTGTCATAATTGTAAAAGCCGTTCCTTGCGGAGGGGTGTTTCTTGTATTTACACTATTAATAGCCCCGACAGCGGCGGCAACACTTTTTACCGATTCATGGAAAAAACGTTTTATCTGGAGCTGGATAATAGGAATTCTGGGCTCAGTATTGGGCATCTATATATCATATACTCTTAATATCTCCAATGCTCCTGCAATTGTTACCCTTTTAGGTCTTGTGGTTTTCATTCTGGCCTTTTTTAAAGTTGCAACCCGTAAATTATTAATTAATACTAAAAAATAACACATATGATCTCTGGTCTGGATTTCATGATTGCTCCTTTTATTGCAAGTCTTTTACTGATTTTAATCACTTCCTATTTCGGAATACATGTTATAGAAAGAGAGATCATTTTTATCGATATTGCCCTGGCTCAGATCGCTGCTCTTGGAAGCGCTGTTACATTGGTATTACAGCATCTTGGCATCGGTTCACAAAGTAATGTCCACGATCATGATTCCAGGACATTTCTTGCATACATTTTCTGTTTGCTCGCTGCAGGTATTTTTACCATTCTTAAGAACAGGAAAATAAAGATACCCCTTGAAGCAATTATTGGAATAGCTTATGCCGTGGCAACTACTGCTGCAGTAATAATACTCGATAAGGGAGCTGGCAGCGATGTACATATACACGATATGCTAATCGGAGCAATCTTGTGGGTTTCATGGCCTCAGATCATCAGGCTCCTGATAATTGTAACAGTAATAGGTGGATTCCACTATATCTTCCGGAATAAATTTAAGGAAATAACCCTGTTATACCAGGGGAAAGAATCAGACATTTCTAATCCACGACTCTGGGATTTTCTTTTTTATTTCACCTTCGGAATAATAATAGTCGAGGCGGTAAGTATAGGAGGGATACTTACCGTGTTTGCATTCCTTATCATTCCGGCATCAACATCAGCATTATTTACAACCCAATGGACTAAAAGAATATCAATAGGTCTTCTAATCGGAAGCATATCTACAGTATTAGGGCTATATTTATCGTGGGTAATGGATATACCATGCTCCCCGGCAATTATCCTGTTTCTCGGTGTATCATTGCTGTTCTCAATTGTTCTGAAGGCCTTTCTGAAGATAAAAACTAACTGATATCTTTAATTTTTAGCGTGCTCCTGAAATTTAAACAGATTAAGTGATCAGGTACTACTAATAAATTGTATGACAAATAATGAATGAGTTCAATTTAAAAGCCGCCGGCTGGGATCAGGATCCGATGCGTCTTGAAAGGTCGCAGGCTGTTGCAAATGGAATTATAAATATAATACCCCTTTCAGATGATATGACTGTCCTTGAATATGGTTCCGGTACCGGGCTGACAAGTTTTCTCCTGAAGGATCACGTGAAAGAGATTACCATGATGGATAATTCAGCAGAAATGGTAAAGATCATGAACAAAAAGATCCTTGATTCGGGTGTAACGAATCTCAAAACTGTATTCTTTGATCTGGAGAAAGATAAGTGGGAAGGGAGGAAATTTGATATTATCATCACACAGATGGTCCTTCATCATATACTTGATTATAAAAGTATTATCAAAAAATTCCATCAGATGCTAAATCCGGAAGGATACATGGCAATAGCTGATCTGTACAGCGAAGATGGTTCGTTTCATGGCGAGGGTTTTAAAGGACACAGAGGTTTTGATATTGTAAAACTTACATCAGAGATCCGCACTATGAATTTTGACATTATATCTGCCAACAAGTGTTTTTCTATAAATAAAAGAATCAGGAGAACGGTAATGAAACAATTTGATTTGTTTTTGCTGCTCGCAAAAAAACTGAACAAATGACAAATTAGTTTGTTTGACTATTATTTTATAATCATATTCTCTTATTTATGGAAATAACACTTGAAAACGGCAAAGTAGTATTAGCTCATACCAATGGACATATTATCAGGACCGATCAGCCACTCGATAATGGCGGAGGGCAATACAGCTCCTGCTCCATTCGACCTCTACAATTAACTCTGCAGACTTATGTGCCGTTAAGAAGTCTATTTACAATCCCCCGAAATTTGAAATAGTAACTTCAACAGTTAACACTGTATCGATATAACCTTCAATTATTTGTCGCTATAACTATAGAAATCGGGATTTTAACATCCACTCAGAGTCAAAATAATTTCTTAAGCCAGGTACATATTTATCAGCTGTTCGTATAGTTCCTGTTTTCCGCTTATAGCGGCAGGTTCTCCGTTCTTCACAGCAATATTCCTGAGTTTTGAGAGGGTCAGCTTACCATTTTCATAATCTTTGCCCTCTCCCCTGTCAAATGATGAGTATCTTTTCTTTCTCATTTTCAGGTAATCGCTGTCTTTCAGTACTTTATCAGCAATCAGCAATGCTCTGGCGAAAGTATCCATACCGCTGATATGGGCGATGAAGATATCATCTATATCAGTTGAATTTCTCCTGATATGAGCATCAAAATTTATGCCTCCTGTTTTGAATCCGCCTGCCCTGAGAATAACCATCATGGCTTCAGTAATCTCGTAAATATTTGTCGGGAATTCATCAGTATCCCAGCCGTTCTGATAATCACCCTTGTTGGCATCTATACTTCCCAGCAATCCTGCATCAGCGGCAACCTGAAGTTCATGCTGGAAGGTATGGCCGGCAAGAGTAGCATGGTTAACCTCAATATTCAGTTTAAAATCCTTGTCAAGCTTATATTGTCGAAGAAATCCGATTATTGTTGCTACATCGTAATCATACTGATGTTTTGACGGTTCCATTGGTTTTGGTTCAACCAGGAATGTTCCTTTAAAACCATTCTTTCTGCCATAATCACGTGCCATTGAGAGCATCATGCCCATGTGTTCAAGTTCTCTCTTCATATCAGTGTTATGAAGGCTCATATAACCTTCTCTTCCTCCCCAGAAGACATAATTCTCTCCTCCAAGCTCTATGGTAGCATGAATTGCATTTTTCAGCTGAGCCCCTGCGCATGCAACAACAGCAAAATCGGGATTTGTTGCCGCTCCGTTCATATAACGCGGATGTGAGAATAGATTAGCTGTACCCCAGAGAAGTTTCACCCCTGTCTGCTTCTGTAGTTTTTTCATCAGGGGAATTGTCTTGTCAAGACGCTTTTCAATCTCCAGAACCGATCCGTTGCCCACAACATCCACATCATGAAAACAGTAGTATCCAGCCCCTGTCTTTGTGAAGAATTCAAAGGCGGCGTCGAGTCTCATTTTTATTTTGTCATCGTTGTTTGCCACATCGTGCCACGGATATATATGTGTTGCATTGCCAAACTGGTCACTGCCATCGCCGCAGAATGAGTGCCAGTAAGCAATAGCAAAACGAAGATGATCCTTCATCTTCCCGCCTGAAACAACCTGGTCGGGATTATACCACCTGAATGCCAGAGGGTTTTTTGAGTTCTTGCCCTCATACTTTATTTTCCCTATTCCGGGATAATACTCTTTTTTGCCTTTGTAGATCATATTAATAGTTTTTATGGTTTGATTAAATAAATTCTGGTAAATAAAAATTTGTGTTTAAGTTTGATCTGAAATACATAAGATCAAATTGTTTTAAGGTAATTCAGCCATGTTGAATAAGCCTCTTTATAGGTTTCTGTTTTTGACTTATCAGGTATTGTAATGCCAACTTCCTTCAGACCTGCAAATGCCTCTTTAACAGACTTGTAATAACCACATCCTATACCGGCGCCTCGTGCCGCGCCAAGTGAACCATCAGTATTATAAAGGTGTATCTCTATTTCAGTAATACATGACAATGCTTCCCTGAAGATCCTGCTCTGGAACATGTTGGCTGCTCCTGCCCTGATGACTAATGGTATGATACCTGTCTCCTTCATAATGTCAAGTCCGTATCTTATCGAAAAGACTATACCTTCCTGGGCTGCTCTGAATAAATGGGCATTTGTATGGGTGTTAAAATTTAATCCCAGTATCCGTGCACCCACATCCCTGTTTCCAAGCATCCTCTCGGCACCGTTACCAAAAGGCAGGATATTGAGTCCGTCAGAACCCAGGGATACCTTTTCAGCTATTTTATTCATCTCTTCATAGCTTATATTACTCCCCGTATTTCTTCTTAACCATGAATTCAGTATGCCTGTTCCGTTTATACACAATAATACACCAAGACGGGGCTGCGAAGCCGAATGATTAACATGAAGAAAACTGTTCACACGGGAAAGAGGTTCATGTTTCTTCTGGTCAGTCACACCATATATTACCCCTGATGTTCCTGCGGTTGCTGCCACCTCTCCCGGTTCCATAACATTCAGTGATAATGCGTTGTTAGGCTGATCACCTGCCCTGTATGAAACAGGAATAGCTTCGGGCAGATCAAGCTCTTCTGCAACAGATTTTAAAAGCTTCCCCTGTACTGAAAATGAGGGAACGGCATCAGCAAGAATATCTTCATCAAAGCCAAAGAAATCCATTAGTTCCTTTGAAACACTGTTTTTCATAAAATCCCAGAAAATACCTTCTGAAAGCCCTGAGTATGTGGTCATAAGTTCTCCGGTAAGTCGCAGGGCAATATAATCGCCGGGAAGCATTACCTTATGGATCTTTGAATAAATATCAGGCTCATTTTCCTTTACCCATGCAAGCTTCGTGGCTGTAAAGTTCCCGGGAGAATTTAAGAGCTGTGAAAGACAATAATCCTCACCAAGCCCATTGAATGCTTTTGCTCCGTATTCAACAGCTCTGCCATCGCACCAGATTATTGAAGGACGAAGAACCCTCAGTTGTTTATCCAGAATAACCAGTCCGTGCATCTGGTATGAAATACCTATTGCACCAATCTCTTTTTTCTTAGCTCCCAGCTGATTATTACAATCGGATATAGAAGTTTTAAGGTTTGCCCACCAGGTTTCCGGATCCTGCTCGGCCCAACCCGGTTTTCTGGCAATGATCTCCATTTCATCTCCGGGATTAAATGCTGAAGCAAGACATTCACCTGATTCACCATCAATCACCGAAACTTTGACTGATGAGCTTCCTGAATCAATTCCAAGTAAAAGCATATTTCTAATTTTAGAGTACTTCAAGTGTCTAAAGTACTTAAAATTATTTTATTTTAACTTTATGTACTCAAAATTTTAACTCACTTCAGGCATTTATCTAATTCCGGGAATATCAATATATCTGTATCTCTCATAATATTCGAGATCATGCTCAGGTTTTTCGACATATTCCGGAAATGGTCTGTTTGAATGTGTCTGGAAATAGAGCAGGCAACCATCCCGCCAGATCTGTGCATCTCGTTCCTGTTTTATAAGCAATGCTTTGACCTGTTCATATCTGTCACTGTCAATAAAATCCTTTGATTTTCCCCATTCGTTTTGCAGCCATCTCACTGATTTCACTCCTTCATCATACCTGAAGCATATCTCATTCCAGAGTGTTCTTCCGGATTTAAGCGTGTAATCCCATGGCACATGATGAAACCATAGTAAAAGGTTTTCAGGACAAGTTTCGATGTTCTCATATATGTCTCTCACAGGAGGGAAATACTGACTGACAGCATTACTACCCTTTGAGGTTCTGTCAAAGCCTATGCCTGTACTGTCCGCCCTGTGATAATATACTGATGTCCAGTCCCGCCGTCCCCTGTTAACCCACGGCCCAGGTCCATAATGGTGACCGGCATACATTATATGATGTAATCCCAGTGGTGTCATATAATTAACAGTTATTTCACGTGAGGCAAGCATCATTTTGCTTATTATCCGTACTGTTTCATTATTATTTGTAAATGTCATTCTTATCCATTCATCTGCTATCTCTTCCGAGTCCATGTACGGATTCCATGCCAATCGGCCAAAGGCATACCAGTTAGCCTGGCCAAAGGGATGGCCGGTCCAGTTAATATCGCTGCCGATGTTCGATACTCCTGCCATTGCAGTCAGTGAATGGTTATAAAGAGTACCGTCAACTATCCCTGCAACAAGAGATCCCTTTTCTCTGGCATATGTATCCGATTTAAGGCATTCTTCATACAGGGGTGCAAGAAACACAAGATGTACTGAACTGCCCAGGTACTCCTGGGTGATCTGGAATTCAGGCATAACCGATGTTTCGGGCATTGCCCCAAAAAGAGGATGAAATGGTTCTCTCGGTTGAAAATCAACAGGTCCGTTCTTAACCTGTATCAGAATATTTTCCCTGAATTTTCCATCCAGGGGGACGAATTCATTATAGGCTTGTTTTGCCCTGTCATCCGGCACATTATTATCATAAACAAAGGCTCTCCACATTACTATTCCGTTATGCGGGGCAACGGCATCGGCAAGTATATTGGCGCCATCGGCATGAGTGCGGTTATAATTCTGCGGGCCCGGCTGACCTTCCGAGTTGGCTTTTACGAGAAAACCTCCGAAGTCGGGTATCAATTCGTAAATCTCATCCGCTTTCTTCTTCCACCAGTCAATAACTTCAGGATCAAGCGGATCTGCCGTTTTCAGTCCTCCGATCTCAACAGGAGCACTGAACCTCGCTGTCAGATATACTTTTATGCCATATGGTCTGAATACATTTGCCAGGGCAGCAACCTTGACGAGATAATCATGCGTAAGAATCAGTGCATTTGCATTTACATTGGTGAGAACAGTTCCGTTAATACCGACTGAAGCATTCGCCCTGGCATAATCTGTATACCTCATATCCAGTGTGTCCGGGAGTGATTCCCACTTCCAGAGTGACCTGCCGGCATATCCGCGTTCAACAGATCTGTTAAGATTATCCCAGTGATTCAGAAGGCGTATTTTTGTCCCGGGGACAATCGAAATGTTCAACCGCCTGATATCACTTTGTGTCTGAAGAAGCCTTAGAAAATGGAATGTTCCATAGAGTATACCTTTATCAGAATTCGCGGCGATAGCGATTATCTTCTTTCTTTTATATTTAGTATTAATAATAAGGTATCCCTCGTCGCCGAGTGCTTTTAAATCTTCATTCAAATCAAGTGAAGCGATAATTTCAGAGTTTTCAGGTGTACCGGCAACTAACGCATGTTTCTTAACCTTTTCCGCTTCAGGGACAATATGTCCGAACAACCCGTTAAGTCCCATCTGTAATTCCCTGGCTGATGCCGTCAGAATCGGGGAATTGCCTTCCACAATCCATGAACTGATCAATTTATTGTATTGTTCTAAAACCTCGTGATCAGTTATTGTATCGTATCTTAACCATAACCTGTACCCATCTTCGGCTTGCAATCCTGAACTCAGTAATAAAAAGAGAAACAAGGATATTGTCTTAATTAAGTATTGCATAGTACTTTATCAGATTTTTATTTGTTATTATTATTATTTCCTGATTGTTGATTCCCTCATTATCAGCTTATGCTTCAAAACGATTGTACTTAAATTGAATGGTTCCGAGGTATTAAGTCTGTTTATGAGTGATGTAGCGGCTATTTCTCCCATGTTAATTGCCGGATAATCAATAGTAGTAAGATTTGGTTTCACAACCTGACTGACGGGTTCATTGTTAAAGCCGGCGACAGCAACTTCTTCGGGTACTTTAATACCGAGTTTTTGTAATTCACAGATAGCAGCAACGGCCGTTGCGTCATTTGCAGCAAATATCCCGTCGGGCCTTTTTTTCATTTTCATCAGGTTTTGTGCCGCGTTCTTTCCTGCTTCGTTGTTCAGGTCACTGATAATAAGCATATCCTGATCATATTTAATTCCATGATCAGTAAGCGCCTTTTTATAACCATTGAATCGTTCAGAATATACGTTCCGGAGAAGATTTCCGCTAAGATGTGCTATTCGTTTGCAACCCTGTTCGAGAAGATGGGTTGTTATCTCATATCCCGCCTTGAAATTATTAATTATAACGCTCATGCAACCATGGCACTCTGCAGCGCGATCGAAAAAGACCACAGGTATGTCTTTCTTATAAAGAATATTAAAATGATCCAGCGTTTTGGTATCATAAGCCAGTGAAATAATTAATCCATCTACCCTGCTGTTATAAAGTGTTGTAATGCATGATTCTTCATGCTTTACGGATTCCTGTGACTGGCTTATCAGTAAGCCATATCCATGCTTATTTGTGACCTTTTCGATCCCGGAGATAACTGTTGCTTGAAAAAAACTATTCAGTTTTGGTACTACTACACCTATTGTATCAGTCTTCTGTTTTCTCAGGCTGCTGGCAAACTTGTTGCGCTGATATCCCATATCATGGGCCTTTGCTTTAATCTTTTCGCGAGTTGCCTTACGAATATGAGGATGATCTTTAAGTCCCCTGCTGACAGTTGACGGAGAAATATGCAATGCCCTGGCAACGTCATAAATAGTGATTTCCTTTTTGCCTTTCATTTTTAAGACTTTAATAAACAAAAATAAAATAAAAACCCGGGATAATGTAAAGTGAAAACAAAAAATAATCTGCAATCGATTGCAGTTAATTAGAAATTTTAGTATTTTTGTAATCGGTTATCAGATAACCGGGGAAGATTTTATGAAATGAAGCATTCTTTGACAAGTTTAACAAGGAGAAAACGGCAGGGAAGATTCAATCCTGCCATGGATAAACAATATAAGTGATTCGGTATCTAATTCTCTATGGTTCAGAATTTAAATATTCATAATAACCTATTCATTATAACCTGATTATGACAACACAAATAATCCGCAGATTTTTTTCTTTAACTCTGTTCTGCCTTCTGGTCTTTACCGGTTTTGGTCAGAAAATTGCCACACTTGAGGTCAGCCTTTCGCAACCTGCTTATGGACTGGATATCCCGGTGAGTATTGATCTTGATGCAATAACTTATGCTTCCGATACTATTTTGAACCTTTTTGAAGTGAGTGGAAAGAACAGTACTGCTATACCTTTTCAGATTGAACCTGGAAATCCCCGGCGTCTTCACTGGATTGTGACAACGGGAACAGCTGCCGGTGAAAAACATGTTTTCGAGCTGGTTAAGGGTAAAGCAGATAATAAATCTGTTGTAACTGCCACTGAAAAAGATGGTGCTCTTATTATCCACAAAGGAGATCAGAATTTACTTCAGTATTATTTCAGAACAGTATATCCACCTGAAGGTGTTGACACTGCATATAAAAGGAGCGGATTTATACATCCGTTATGGTCACCAAAGGGACAGGTTCTTACCCGTATCCAGCCTCCTGATCATTATCATCATTATGGTATATGGAATCCCTGGACGCATGTTGAATATGAAGGAGATAAAATTGATTTCTGGAATATAAATTCAAAACAGGGTACTGTTCGTTTCGCAAATTTTACATCAGTCGAGAACGGATCTGTCTTTGCAGAATTCGGGGCACTGCATGAACATGTAGTCTTTAAGAAAAGCGGCGGGGAAAAAGTCGCATTGAATGAAGTACAGAATATCAGGGTATATCGCCCTCAGGAAGACCAGGATTTCTTCATAGTTGATTTCAACATCTCACTCAACACTGCCGGTGAGTCTCCGTTTAAAATACTTGAATACCGTTATGCAGGCCTGGGATGGAGAACAACTGAAAAATGGGACAAGAATAACAGCATAGTCCTTACTTCAGAAGGAAAAACAAGAAAGGATGCAGATGGAAGCAAAGCCAGATGGTGCATAGTACAGGGGGAGATTGACGATGAATATGCAGGTGTTGTAATGATGTCATTCCCTACCAACTATAATTATCCGGAACCTTTGAGAATATGGCCCGAGAACCAGAATAACCGTGGGGATATGTTCGCCAATTTCTGCCCGACAAAAGACATGGACTGGTTACTTGAACCGAGGCAGAATTACATACTGAGATATAGGTTCCTGGTATATAACGGCAGTGTTGATAAAGAAAAAGCCGAGAGTGCATGGTACTATTTTGCTTATCCGCCGAAAGTATTCGTGAAGCCGGTGAAGTAAATTAAAATTCATATTTTCTAAAAAAAAAGCCGCAATCGGTTGCATAATTCATTTTTTTTCATAAATTTGACATGACGCTTGATTTTTAATACTGACTTAAATCTTTAATCAGAGGGCATAAAACTTTTAAAAAGAATGACTTTTTGACATTTACCAGGGTAATATTTTTTGATTTAAATATTTTCTTCAACCCTTTAAATTAACTCTATGAAAAAAATTTTGCTAATGCTGATTGTGTTTGCTGGACTTTCAATCAGTCTGGCTGCACAAAAAGTAGTTACTGGTAAAGTAACGGACGAAAATCAGGCACCTCTCACAGGGGTATCGGTGATGGTAAAAGGCACCACCGTCGGTACACTGACTGATATTGACGGTGCATTTAGCCTATCAGTACCTGATAACGCAAGAATTCTTTCTTTCTCGTTTATCGGTATGAAAACCTCAGAAATAGAGATCGGCACACTAACAACTTTTAATGTAACAATGGAGGTTGATATCGGTATGCTTGAAGAGGTTGTAGTTATTGGGTACGGTACACAGCGAAGGGGAAGCATTACTGGCTCCATAGCTTCTGTTACAACGGAAGATATTCAGGAGTTACCTGTAATTGATGTTGGTTCAGCTTTGCAGGGCAGGGCTACCGGTGTGGTTGCCCTGGCTTCAGGAAACCAGCCCGGGGAAGGAGTTACCATCCGTATCCGCGGACGAAGATCCCTGACGGCAACAAATGAACCCCTTTACGTTGTAGATGGTATTCCCTACGACGGGAATATCGTTGATATTAATCCCAGGGATATCAAATCCATGGAAATACTTAAGGATGCTTCTGCTACTGCCATCTACGGATCGAGAGGCGCAAACGGAGTTATCCTTGTTACTACAAACCGCGGAGGGGACTTCCCAACTACGGTTTCCTACTCGGGACAATACGGAATTACAAGTGTCCTTGCTCTTCCGGATTTGATGAACGGGGATGAATACTATACAATGAAGGAAGTAGGCGGACGAGCCTTTCAGCCTGAAGAAATAGCAGCGCATGACAGGGGCGTTTCTGTCGACTGGCTGAAGCTGGTTCTGGACAAGGGATACCAACAGAACCACCAGCTAAGCATCCGAGGCGGTTCAGAGAAAACAGGATTTGCTCTTTCTGCCAACTACTTGAATGAACGGGGAGTCATAAAAACCCAGGATTTTAGCAGGTATTCTTTCAGGGTAAATCTTGACCACAAGATATCTGACAGGATCAGGGTGGGTACTTCTACACAGTTATCCAACTCGGTACAGAACTGGGGATCGAATCCATACGGCACCGCCCTGGCTATCTCACCGCTGGCTGAACCGTATGATAGTGAAGGAGAAATGGTATACCGCCCGGGAGCAGATCCATTGTTGTGGAATGCACTGGCAGATTATGAAGAAGGAAATATGGTTGATGAACGAAATACCCTCAGGGTCTTCGCTAATATTTTTGCAGAGGTGGATATACTGAAAAATCTGACATACCGGATGAACTATGGTCCTGATTATCGCGAATACAGGAGAGGCGTATTTCAGGGCACTAATTCCATATCCCGTCAGGGAGGACTTCCCAGGGCTCAAAAAGAACACAGGAGGACTTACAACTATACCTTTGAAAATATCCTGACTTATAATTTGACATCGGGTAATCATGATCTGAATTTCACAGGTCTTTACAGTGTACAAAAATCAACTGGTGAGTATACCAATATATATGCTGAGAATGTACCTTACGAAACACAACTGTTCCATAATATCGGGACAGCCGAAACAGTACTCGAGTTTGGAAGCGATCTTTCTGAATGGGGAATTATGTCGTTCATGGGCCGTGTAAATTATGAGTTCATGGGCAAATATATGTTAACTCTTACAGGTCGTTATGACGGATCATCACGACTCGCTGAAGGGAACAAATGGGGCTTTTTCCCGTCTGCTGCACTTATGTGGCGAGTCAATAAAGAGGGTTTCATGTCAACTCAGGAATTATTCTCTGACCTGAGGCTAAGGGTAAGTTACGGAGTAACAGGAAACACCGGGATTGACCCATATCAGACCCGAGGATCATTAACCAGAACAATATATTCATTCGGCGGTAACGCAGCTTTTGGTTATGCCCCTGGCACAATAGCAAATCCTGATTTACGATGGGAGTCATCCGCAACACTGAATTTCGGAGTGGATTTCGGATTAATGGATAACCGCATCTCGGGAAGTGTTGAAATATATCAAACTAATACTAAAGATCTTCTGCTTGAAAGACAGATTCCAATCACCTCAGGATTTAATTCAGTAATGGAAAACATTGGTGAAACAAGGAACAGAGGTTGGGAGGTAAACCTTATAACCAGGAATCTTACCAGTGGTGAATTCAGCTGGGAAACAACATTAAATTTTTTCGGCAACAAGGAAGAGATCATCGATCTTTATGGTACAAAAACGGATGATGTGGGGAATGAGTGGTTCATTGGCCAGCCTTTAACTGTATGGTATGATTATAATAAACTGGGAGTCTGGCAACTGGGTGAAGAAGATGCAGCTGCCGTCTATGCAATGGATCCCGGTGAAATAAAGGTGGAAGATGTGAATGGTGATAATATACTCAACCAGGATGACAGGGTAATCCTCGGATCAGATATGCCAACATTAACTGTTGGAATAGGATCGCGGTTCGAGTACAAGGGAGTGGATTTATCATTCCTGCTCCTGGGGGTATTCGGACATACAATATATAATTCATTCGAAGTAAGCAACGCCACACTGCAGGGCCGATATAACAACATTGATGTGGATTACTGGACCGAAACAAATCCGACCAATAAGCATCCCAAACCTGATGGCTCGATGGAATATCCATATTATAGCACTACAAGGGGTTATTATCCCGGAGACTTCTTCAAAGTTAAAAATATCCAGCTTGGATATAGTTTACCCAATACAATACTATCCAAAATCAAAGCTAAAAAGCTGAGAGTATTCATTAATTTTGATACGCCATTTATATTTTCACAACTGGCTGATAACCTTGATCCTGAAGTATATGGTGGTGAAGTTACAAGTGATGTTCCTTCCACCAGGATGAATTCTATTGGTGTATTGTTAGATTTTTAATTTTTAATTGATAAAATATATAGCAAAATGAAAACATTGAAATCTTTAATTATAGTTTTCGTATTGATATTTATATCATCCGTATCATGTGAAGTACTGGAAGAGGAAATCATATCAGGAGTAACAGTTGATACTCATTATGGTACACCGGAAGGATTCGAAGATGCTGTTAATGCTGCTTATGAAAGATTACGTTATTTTTACGGCGATGAGGATGGATGTGAAATAACTGTATTCGGAACGGATGAATATACCAATGGCGGACATGGAAGCGCTCACGCAATTAATAAATATGAGGCCGGATTGAATGCTGAATCTCCATCATTCTGGAATCCATGGCAATATCTTTACATCGGTATCAATACATGTAATGCAGTGATCGGACGCGCTCCGGATGCTGACATTCCGGAAGCCGAAAAGAACATAATGCTGGGGGAAGTACATTTCCTGAGAGCTCACTATTACTACCTTCTGGTAGAGTTCTTTGGCCCTGTTCACCTAACCCTGACAGAGACAACAGGTGTTGAAACTGAGGCAAACCGTACACCTGAAGATCAAATATATGATGCGATCATTGATGATCTTGAGTTTGCCATTGACAATTTACCACTCACTCAGAGTGAGTTCGGGAGAGTAACCAAACCGGCAGCCCAGCATCATCTTGCGCTTATTTATCTGACAAGAGCATATAAATCCTTTGCACAGGCAGATGATTTCAGCAATGCTGCCAATCTGGCTGTGGATGTAATAAATAATTCAGGACATATCCTTCTTGATGACTATCAGCAGATATATAATCTTGCAGATGCTAACGGAAAGCTTTCCCACACGAATGAACAGAATAATGAAATTATTTTCTCAGTTCAATTTGACATTAATCCGTTGTTAAATCCAAGAGGTAATGAAACTCATCTTTATTTCAGACCCTGGTATGAAGTCTATGACAAAGGAGGATTAGTTCGTGGTCTTGGTCACGGATACGGACGTCCATGGATCCGTTTCAGACCGACTGCGTGGCTGCTGGAAAATTTCCGACCGATCGATGTAGATGCAAGGTTTAATAAATCTTTCCAGATTGTCTGGTATTTCAACGATTTAGGAGGTATTCCTGCAGGAGCTTCAATAGGAGATACATGCATCTGGATAACAGATGAGGACCTGGATCAGGCTAAATTTGATGCACTTCAGGCAAGGCTTCCATATGCTAATATATTCTCCTGGAATATAAATGATATAGATGAGAGCTGGTCTTTGTGGATGTCGGATCTTTCAGTAACGAATAATAATATCAATATATTCCCGTCACCGTGGAAGATTGATGACAATCTGCGCCCGTCTTTGAATGAACAGGAGGGTTCACGCGATTTTATTGTGTTCAGACTCGGTGAGACCTACCTGATTGCTGCTGAAGCAATGTTGGGAAGAGATGGTAATGCTACCAATGCTGTTGAATATATAAATACAATCAGGCGCAGGGCAGCTTATGACGGGATGGAAGCTGCCATGGAAGTAACTGCCGCAGAGGTTGATCTTGACTTCATCCTGGATGAGTGGTCAAGGGAGTGTTTTGGAGAACAGAGCCGGTGGTTAGACCTTAAACGTACCGGAAAATTGCTTGAACGGGTTAGAGCATATAATCCGGACGCAGCACCCAATATTGATGATCATCATCTGCTTCGCCCTATACCTGCGAATCAGATAACCCGGTGTACAAATACATACCAGCAAAATCCGGGTTACTAAAAAATCATCACGGATGAAAGAGGCTTCCTCAAAAAAAAAGAGGCAGCCTCTCTTTTTATTTACCATATTTGTATTTAATTATCTATCTTCATAAATCCATAAACCAATCAAATAATAGAATGATATGAAAAGAAGGAAATTTATTAAAAGAAGTATGACTGCAGTAGCAGGTACGGTAATTCTACCTACTATAGTTCCCTCATCAGTTATGGGAAAAAATCCGCCCAGTGATAAGATCAATATCGGCTGGATCGGTTGCGGCAGGCAGGGAAGAGGTGACATCATGGGAACTATGAGGTTTGATTCAGCTGCGGTAGTTGCTGTTTCCGATGTGGATTCAAAAAGAATGGCACTTGGCAAAAAGTTTATTGAAGAAATTTATACCAGACAGGGTAAATCAGGTTATGTTGATGTTAAAACCCATGGTGATTATCATAGTATCTTTGCCGACAAGAGTATTGATGCCGTCATGATAACAACACCCGATCACTGGCATTCGCAGCCTGCGCTGGAAGCTGCCCTGGCAGGTAAGGATATTTACCTGGAAAAACCCACATCACTTACCATTGCAGAGGGAAGAGTGCTGAGCGATGTGGTAAGACGTCAGAAGGTTATCTTTCAGGTCGGAACCCAGCAGCGTTCAAGTGTTCAGTGGAGATTTGCCGCCGAGCTTGTCAGAAACGGCAGAATAGGGCAATTGCATACTGTAAAGATCGGCCTTCCCGGAGATCCGGCCGGCCCCGAAGCACCCGAAATGCCAATACCTGAAAACCTGAACTACGATATGTGGCTTGGATCAACACCTGAGGTCTATTATACCGAAATACGGGTGCATCCTCAAAATGATTTCGGCCGCCCGGGATGGCTCCGATGCGAGCAATTCGGCGCCGGGATGATAACAGGATGGGGTCAACATCATTTTGATTCAGCAGCATGGGGTATGGACACTGAATTGACAGGACCAATCTCAATGGAGGCGGTAGCTCAGTTCCCGAAATCAGGTCTCTGGGATGTTCATGGCGATTTCATGTCAATTGCAGAGTATAAGAATGGAGTAACACAACTCACAAGCGGTAACTATCCCAATGGCGTACGATACGAAGGCACTGAAGGCTGGATATTCGTGACACGCGGAAACTACAGGGCAACTGACAGTGATCCTGTTCCCCAGAATCAGACAAATAAACCACTGCAGGCAAGCGATCCCAAAATACTGACCTCAGAGATTGGACCGGATGAGATACACCTGTATGAGAGTAATTCACAACAGGGTAACTGGCTTGATTGCATCAAATCGAGACAGGAGCCTATTTCGCCTGTTGAGATCGGACACCGGGCATGCACGGTGTGCCTTGTCACACACATAGCCATGAAGCTTGGGAGAAAACTGTACTGGGACCCCGATAAGGAAAAATTTGTAAACGACGATGAAGCAAACAGTTTGCTGGCCCGTCCGCAAAGAGCACCTTACGGAACTAACTATGTAAAGATTTAATTCTTTAATTATGAGGAAATTATTTATTCACGCCTTGCTGTTGCTTACAGGCGCAGTGATCGCATTGCCACTAACAGCAGCGAAGATCAACGCTGTTAAGGTCGGTTCAAAGATAAATGTAACAATAGATGGTAAATTCTTCACCAGTTATATCTTCTCAGAAGATGAGAAATATCCTTTTTTCTACCCTGTTAACGGACCGGTTTCAGGAGGATCGGTAACTTCCATGCGTAATGCAGTATATCCTCATCATTCTTCTCTTTTCTTCGGATGCGATCAGGTTAACGGAGGTAATTACTGGCAGGAAGGACTGGAAAGAGGCCGTATAATTTCTGTAAATGCTCAAATTCAAAAACAGGGAGGCGATTCAGTCGTCATCACCGATGAATGTATCTGGAGCCGTCCGGGAGCTTTGTCTCCGATCATGGACACAAGGGTATTTATAATAACTGCTCCATCGCCTGAAATAATCCGGATAGATGTCGAAATAACCATGGAGATGCTGATGGATGTCCACATCAGAAAGACCAACCATTCTCTTTTCAGTGCCAGGATGGCAGAGGATCTTGCAGTTAACAATGGAGGTACAATGATAAATGCCGAAGGAGCTAAAGGTGAAAAGGAAACATTCGGAAAAAGTTCTCCCTGGATCGATTACTACGGGAAGCGGGGTAATGTAATTGAAGGACTTGCTATTTTGCAGCACCCGACAAATCCCTGGTATCCTTCACCCTGGTTCACACGTGCTTACGGATTCATATCGCCCACGCCAATGAACTGGCCGGATAATGGTGAAGAGACTTTCATGAAGAGAGGGACAGAGCTTAAGCTCAGGTATTGTGTACTTGTTCATGCAGGCACACATACGGAGGCTGATATTGCAGGGATATTCGATAAATACAAAAATTATCAACCGTAAGTAAAAGCACAGTTAAAGTTGGCGCCAGCAACGAAATATAAAAAAGCTCAAAGTAATGTAATTCCCTTCTTAAGAATTCCTGGCTCCTTCACTCCTGTATCTTCTTTTGGCTGGCATCCTCCAACAGTTAATTCAAATAAGCCGGGTTTTATTACTCTTTTATTCTGCTCATCAATAACTGAAAATGCCTCCGGGGAAACAGAGAAAGTCACTGTTTTGGTTTCACCCGGCTGTAAATGAATTCGTTTAAATCCTTTAAGGGCACGTATGGGGACAGGTACAGATGCGTCAAGATTGGACAGATAAAGTTGAACAACTTCGTCCCCTGCCCTTTTACCCTTGTTTTCATGGTACTCATTTTATGATTAGATTTTTCAATTCTTAAATGTCATTGTGTCTTTTTGCTCTCGATCTATTATATTTTTGCCCTTCTGTAAATACAATCCTTCATGACACACAGATTACAGGTATAAGGTGCTCTTTTAACATTTTCACCAATACCTATTATCCCGCTGACTGATTTGATCGGGTCCATGAGTGCAGAAGGTGTTAACCTTATTCCACAGAAATTATCAGGCATCAGCCGAAACAGCTTATGTTGTTCAGCTACAAGCCAGCCACAGTATCCCGGGCTGAAGCAGTTTGTAACACCTTCCCCTGAATTACTCATGTTCTTTTCAAGATCGTTATGCATCAGGTCTGCTGCTGCTTCAACCGTTTCACTGCCAACTACATCATATATATATCCTTTCAGAAGATCGCCCTCTTTCATCTCTTTTTTGCTTCTGATTCCAATCTCCTCTCCTGCGGTACAAAGAAACAAGGCAGCTGAATCAGATTTTTTAATCTGTCCGTAAATAATTTTCCTTATATCAAAAACCTGATCTTTTAATGTTACTGTTTTTTCAATATCATTAAAAGTAATCTGATTAAAAATCCTGTATTCAGCTTTTATTTCACATATAGTTTCAGCCTCCAAAAGTACTTCGGCAACAAGTTCTGAAAAAGTCTCATGCGATTCACCTTTCTTATACCCTATAACACTTTCAATTTGAGGGACATTAAGATTCAGGTCTTTAAAATCAAATTGAAAAGTTTTTCCGCTCATATTTATCCTGGTAAATTCCTGATTCCCTGACTATCCTTTCCACTATCTCCTCCCATCCCAGTGTCATCAGATGAATCCCGTTTATCCCTTTCTTCCCTTTCAATGATTCAATGATCTCCAGAACTATCTGCACACCTTCTTCTGTTTCCCCGTCGCCTGCCTTTTCCATCCGTTCCAGAATTCTTCCCGGCAAAAAGACTCCCGGTACCTTTTCGTGCAGGTACCTGGCTATCTTATTACTTTTCATGGGTGCAATACCTGCGAGTATGAATACCTTGTCAAGCACATTTTTTTTATCCAGCTCTTCCAGCCAATTGTCAAGCCCTGCCGTATCAAAAATAATATTTGTCTGAAAGAATTGTGCCCCTGCATTGACCTTTTTATGATCTCTTATAGCCTGTAATGCAGGTTCGGCAGCAAAGGGTGTAGTTGCGGCGCCAAGGAAAAATCGTGGAGGGTATTTTATCTTTCTTCCGTCGAGATATGTTGCTTCGTCCCTCATTTTTCTGAGTATCCATAACATCTGGACAGAATCGACATCTACCATGTTCAGGTCTGCTGTAGGTGCAGGACCTATTCTGGCACTGTCGCCTGTTACACAGAGAATATTCCTGATTCCAAACTGTCCTGAGCCGATCACCATTGATTGAAGTGCCGTTCGTGTAGTATCCCTTGCAGCTATTTGCAGCACAGCTTCTGTGTCGAGGTCATTTGCAACTTTGCAGCATGCCAGTGATGACATTTTTGGATTTGCCGATGAAGCATCTGTAAAGTTTACTGCTGTTACATAAGGCTTTACAAGTCCTATTTCTTTTATCAGCTTCTCTGAATTTGCACTCAGAGGGGGTGTTACTTCGGTTGCAACAACAAATTCACCATTTCTTAGTTTCCTTTCGAGTTCTGATGCTGGTTCCTGATAAGCCTGGGGGTGGTATTCTGAATCCCCTCCCCACCATTCAGGTTGCCTTATAGTTTTAAAAACAGAATCCCATATCTGGTCTTTTTTCTCTTTGTCTTTCGACAATAATCCCTTAATAAAAGTCCATGTACCCGTCTTTTTTATCTGTCGCACTACATCTCCCCACGTTTCTGTTCCGGTCTTGTTCCAGTCAAGAGGGGGAAGAATTTCAAGAAGAGTTTTTTCGCGGCCGGTTTTAACGGCTCTTTTGTAAATGCTGTACCATACACATTTACGGGTTTCATCAATATAGCATTTTTTCTCCGGTGTTATTCCGCCGCAAGGTCCATTTCTTAAACCTTTCGGGCATTCCATGGGACAGATAAAAGCTGTCTCCTGTAAAAGGCAGTTTCCACACATTCTGCACCCAAAAACCGGCCCTTTTATAAAGAGTTCTGTTCTTGCCAAAAGCCGTTTGCCGAATTTTTCCTTTTTAAAGGGATAAAAAGCAGGCTGCCATCTTCGGGCGGGTTTAATACCGGACATTTTAAGATCTTATATTTTAATTCAAATTCATCATTGTTGCCTGCTCTGGTAGTATTCAACAAATCGCATAGCAAAATCATCTCTGTCCAGCACCAGATCAGTGGCACGGACAATTGAAGTTATTTTTTCAGGATTGGCAATTGGACACGTCAGGCCATTATATATTGATAGAGCCATAAATGAGGTATTCAACGATTCTCTGTCAGGCAGTCCGAAAGAAATGTTGCTGGCTCCAAGTGTGACATTATGGCCAAGTTTCTGGTGTATCAATCGTATTGTTTCCAGGGTTACTATGCAGGCTTTAGAATCGGCACTAACTGCCATAGCGAGTGGATCAATAATTATATTCTCAGCATCTATTCCTATTTTTAAAGCTCTTTCGATTATTTTTTCCGCTACTGTTATTCTTTTTTCAGGGTCATGGGTTATTCCTTCCTCATCCATGCAAAGTCCTATTATTGCCGCGCCATATTCCTTTGCAACAGGAAGAAGTGTCTGCAATGCAGTTTCTTCCCCGTTGACGGAATTTATCAGACATTTGCCGGCTGCAACTTTAAGCGCTGCTTCAATTGCTTTAGGATTTGGTGAATCGAGACACAAAGGGACATTAAATTTATCCTGAAGCACTCTGACTGTTTCGGGGAGCAACCTGACATCATCCACACCCGGGAATCCAACATTTACATCAAGCACGTCAGCTCCTGCTTTGATTTGGCTTTCAGCAAGTTCGATTACATATTCAAAATTATTCTCCTGTAATGTAGAAACCAGCTTTTTCCTTCTTGTCGGATTTATGGATTCCCCGATAATAACAACTGGCCCTTCGGTACTTATTATCACTTCTGCAGCTCGTCCCTTAAGAATTGTTTCCATATTTCGATTTTCCTGTTAAGATACAAGATGATTTAAATAATTCACTGCACCTTGTGGATCGGGTGAATAAAAATCAGCACCTATTTTCACACAGTAATCCATTGTAACAGGAGCGCCACCAACAAGGATTTTCAGGTCAGAATATTTTGCTCTGATAGCATCAACAGTTTTATTCATGTTTTCCATTGTTGTAGTAAGTAGAGCGGAGAGTCCAATGACAGCACCGGGATTTTCATCGATTGCTTTCATAAATTTGTCTGTACCGGTGTCCACACCCAGATCAATCACTTCCCATCCTCCGCCCTCTATCATCATTGCTACAAGGTTTTTCCCTATATCATGCAGGTCACCTGCTACCGTTCCTATTATGAATTTCCCTTTTCTCTTCGTCTCGCCAGACTGGAAAAATGGTTTTAGATGTTTCATCGCGCTGTTCATTGATTTGGCAGCCATCAACATTTGAGGCACATAAATCTCCTTCCTGCTGAATTTGTCTCCTACTACTGCCATTGCAGGGATGAGTGCATTTTCAAGTATCTGGTCGGGTGTTACGCCTGTTTCCAGAGCCAGTTTTGCCAGTTCATCCGCGCCATCCTGTCCCTTCATGTCAGGAGGATAGGGACATGTACGGTCAATCTTTCCATACTCAACACAATGTGCAAGCTTTTGAAGAATTTCACTCATATAATGTATGTTTATAATTATTTACTAACTGCTCTGTCAATTCAATATCCGCCATTAAGTAATTCATTTACTGCATTAACTGCAAATATAATTAAGTCCACGGAATATATATTCTTTGTCAATTAATTCAGGGAATGCTTTATGAAAAAAATAATTTGTTATGATATAGCGTATTGCAGAGCCATTCCCGGCCCATCCGCCTCTTGAGACGGGAACACCAAAGGGATTCTGTTTATTGAATTCTTCCAGACGGGTCTTATACTGGATGACATGTGCTTCTGCTTTTTCTATATAAGAATCGTCCATTAATGGGAATACCTGTAAAACATATGAGACATATCTTCCAAACTGTTTTTCGATTTGAGGCCAGAACTCAATAATATATTTTTTATATTTTTCATCTCCTGTAGTGACATACAATTCGCAGGCAGCTTTAAGCATTTCGTCTTCAAGCGGCCCTCCTGTAGTATTCCCAAAACGGAACATATAAGGCTTATGACCCTGCTCCCCATCCCACACTTTTTCCGCTGTAGCGATACATTCTTTAGCAAGCTCATCATTATATCCTCTCAGCACACGGCTTGAAGCCGCCAGAGCTGCTGCTGATCCATAATTCAGCGCGCTTGATTTACTGGTAAATGCCCACCTGTCATCAAAAGTACCACTGTAAACACCATTTGACGTACGATCTTTATAATGACGATTGTAGATAAAATCATAACGGGGATACTTCATAAATGCCTCAATTGCCTTATTAACTGTATCAATCCTGCGGTTAATAAATTCTGGTATGGGATCCCACTGTTCCGGAGTGGGGCAGAGCCATATATCGCCATTGGTTGCATTCCTTACCTCATGTTGAATTATTTCAATGACTCCGTTTTTTGAATCGCTGAAAAGACTGTTATACCAGCTGTTGAAGACAAAAATATTCAACCCTTTTTTTTCAAAATAACCAGATCCGTTTATCTGTAAGTAATCATCTTTTTTTGAACAGTTCGTTAAAACCAGAACGCAGAACATCAATGTAATAGCTGATCTGTAATTATTGCCGCTGACTCTATGTCTGAGACGTTTTCCTGTTGTACCTGTTTTAAAAATCATCCTTTTCGTACTAAAATATAAAAGCTAAAGAACTGAGGCTCACCATAAAGATTTGCCTCAATTCTCATTTCCCTCCTTTTATTACCTTATATAGCATCCCGCTTTTAATCCGGATTTTACAGAACCATCTAACCTTAACATTAATTAATGCAACAAATATGTTTCCCCTGACATTTTAATCCGTAATATAAGGTATTATTTGAGGATCTTGTAATATTACTCTTCTGATGAGTGTTTGTGTTTGTATAAATTTAATTTTCAAATACTTGCCAAATATATTACTTAATTATCCATGGTTTTTACAATCAAATTTATTACTATTTTTCTTATTATGCAACCGATTGCAAAAGATTTTTTCTGAATTTTTAACTATTATGGCTTAATGTATTTTTTTCAATAAATTTTTCAAAGAAAAAAATGAGGCCTTCCATTTCTGTCCGGCCTCATTTCAAAACCAACCTAACCTACCCATTTAGTATTATGAAGTACTATTTCGGGTTTGTATATTATTAAAAATCAACGACTTCGAAATATGCCGGTTTGGGATCAATATTTACATCAAAAAGTAAAGGATAGTTTTTCCTCCCGGCTACCGGAAAATTATCAAGCCATGTGTAATCATCCGCAAGACCCCAGAAAGTAACCCCGGTAATAGCATCTTTGAAAGACCGGAATTCCATAAAATACCTGCCGTATGCAATTGACTGCTTTTGTGCAAGATTATCAGTATAAGCACTCTCAGGATCAGAATTGGAAGTATAAACTGAAACATCCAATTCAGTGATTTGAAGCTCAATGCCCAGTGATTTATACTTATTGAATGCATCATTAATCAGTGAGCTGGACGGATAACTTATACTCCAATGTCCCTGAAGACCTATTCCATCAACAAGATACTGTTCTTTCAGTTTCACCAGGAGATCGTATATTTTATCTCTTTTAGTTGGATCTATAGCCGTATAGTCATTATAAAACAATTTTGCATCTGGATCAGCAGTCCTTGCCGCTTTGAAAGCTTCGATGATATAATCCTCCCCGCATATATTGTACCACTGAGAAGTTCTGTATACTGAACTGCCATCGTCAATTGCCTCATTCACTACATCCCAGGCATAAACCTTGCCTTTGAAATGAGTCAATACTGTTGTTATATGCGTTCGGAGTCTTTGCAACACAAGCTCTTTGGATGCCGTTGCTGATCCATCCCTGAAAATCCATGAAGGGACCTGGTTGTGCCAGCAGAGACAGTGTCCTCTCACCTTCATTCCGTTAGCCTCGGCAAAAGCAACGATTTTATCTGCATTGTTAAAGGTGAAGGTGCCTTCTGTCGGCTGCAGATTTGACCATTTCATGTCATTCTCGGCTGTAACACTGTTGAAATGACGCTTGATCAGATCTGTCTTTTTCTGGTTATCAATAAATGATGGAGGTATAGCCACTCCCATGTAAAAATAATCGTCAGGAGTATAGTAATCCTTTAATCCCTCATCACCCTGGTTGTATTCATCGATGTTCTTCTGGAGTTCAGTGGAATCATCCTTATTACAGGTGGTTGCTCCAATGAAAGAAATAAATAGTAGGGGTAATAAAATTACTTTTCTACCCTTTTTCAGCATAATTTTTTATCCGTCGAATTTCTAATCAATAATAGATAAAGATAAAGTGTCCGCAGATCAACTGCGGACACTTATTATACCATCAGACTAATATCCCGGATTCTGAAAAGCAGCTTTTTCATCTGCGGTCATTTCCATGCCGTCAAGCTGGCCTTGTGGAATTGGGCGCAGATAGTGATAATGCTGAATAGTGCGCGTAATTGTTTGTGCATTATGGTCTCCTTTGACGCTTGAAGCTATTCTGTAAGTAGCAGCGACTTCGTCCCATTTTTGTGTGCGTACCAGGTCGAACCAGCGAAAACCTTCGCCGTAATATTCACGCGAACGTTCTACAAGAATATAGTCTATATCTATAGTTGCCGGTGTTGCAGCTATCAAAGCAGTGCTATGATCCTCTACTTTTGCAGCATTCTGAGCCCTGTCAAACTTCCACATGCCTGCCCGTGCCCGGATAATATTGATTAAATCTTTCGCGCTTTTACCAGCTGTTGTAGTTGCGCCTTTCACAGCTGCCTCGGCTGCAATGAAGTAGAATTCAGAGAATTTGGCTATGTTAAAAGGACGGCAGATTGAAGCATTGGGTTGCCCCAATCCACCGGCGTTGTCGGTGCGGTAAGTGCTCATTTTCCACGTACCCGGATATGTTACCCTGCTTATGCCGCTCGGAGATATTACATAGTCGGCTCTTCCGGGTAAAATCCCACCGCCAACATTACTTGGACCTGCACCGGCAGGGTAAGTAATAGGCGTCGCTGGTTCATCGGGCAGGAAAGTCAGTATTGGATCACCCGGATAAACCGGTAACCCGTTTGCACCATAATAAAAGGCAGTCTGGTCACCCCCTTTAGGCCAGTTGCCACGGTAAACAACTGTAAATGTGCCGTCATACCGTGAATCATCCGTTTTGTTGGCAAAGGTGTTTACAATTGCATCGATAGTGGGGGCCATACGTGTCCAGGGACGACCCAAATCCTGACATGCTTCACGCAGAACAGAACTTGATGAACCAGTCCCGTCTGCATTTTTAGCACTTCTGATTTCTGTGTAATTCCAGGTCATCATCCATGCAGCAAAATTATCCGCGCCGCCGCCACTGCCATACGTCAGGCTTGCTCCGTTATATTTTTCGCTTGTCTGGGTATGATCGGCATAGAGCAGCATTTCTTTGTTGCGTTCATTTCCTCCTACATGTAATTCATAAAATGTCGGCATTAGTCCGTAAGTACCAGGATTGTCAATAGCGGTAGTTGCAACATCATAAGCCTGTTGGAAATACCATTGGGCATTATGTCCATCAGGGTCAGTTCTGGCACAATCCGGATAAGTAGGAATGCTGTTTGGGTTTTCGAGCCACCACGCGTAAGTCAGGTAGGCCTTTGACAAAAACAGGCGTGCAACCGTTTTGGTTACGGTGCCCGTTAAACGTCCAACGTCGGGAAGATCGTTTACGGCTGTCAGCAGGTCAGGGAATATCGCTTTGGTATAGACCTCCGGCACAGTGTTGCGCACAGAGATTCTCACTGGGGATGTATTGAACTTCAGTTCCCCTGCACCCATATCCAAAGGTACTCCGCCGTATGTTTGTACCAGCTGAAAATATTCGAATGCGCGGAAGAATCTGGCTTCGGCAATCAGGGATGCAGTGAGGCCAACCTCGGTAGCATTTTCAATGATCCCGCTGGCCGTGTTTATGGCAGGGAATGCATTGTCCCACAAAGTATTGGTACCACCGGTGGCACTGGAAGTAATATTCCCCTGACCGCTAACGTCCATCACTTTGAAGTTTGCATCCGCACTCTGGGCGTATGTCGCTTCGTCAGTTCCTGTTACACCTGAATTATAGTAGTATGCATTCCCGTATATGTAGCGCAGGTGGGCATATAGCGACGTCAGCCCGCCGTTAACACCCTGTTCGGTTTTAAAAAACCCGGGTTCAAGAATACTGCGAGGCTGTTCATCCAGAATATCAGAGCACGCTACCAGGAACAACGCCAATAAAGCTGTTCCTATTATAGTTTTTATGTGTACTTGTTTCATAATTTTCCTTTTTTTAAAATGATAAATTTACTCCAATTACGTAGTTCCGGGTTGAAGGTGAGTTAAAACCTACAGTCAGTATACGACTATTGTAGCCACCTGTTGCAACATTCTGGTTACCGTATGAGTTGGTTTCAGGATCCATTTTCATTTCTTTGTTGAATTCTGAGAACATCACAAATGGGTTCTGTACGATGAAGAATACACGCAATCTAACATCAGGGATTTTGATCAAACTTTGATTTAAGTTATACCCGAGTGAAATGTTACGCATCTTAAGGTATGAACCATCGAAGTATGCCATAGTGCTGAGATACTTCGGATTGTCGGCACTTAATACACCGCTGGGAGCAGGATACTTGGCGCCGGTGTTCTCGGGGGTCCAGTAGTCAACCTTAATTTGCCCCCTTCGTCCTGTCATCAGATTGAGGTAGCTGCTTGGTCCGTTGAGGGTGCTGACGAGGACACCGCCTATTTGGAAGCTCCCGATAAGGCTCAGATCAAATCCCTTATAAGAAACACGGGTGTTAAAGCCTCCCTGAAAATCGGGATCAACATCTATAATTTGTCTGTCGTCGGGTCCGATTTGTCTGGTCGGTGTTCCATCAGCGTCGAAGTCGCCGGTGTATTTCACCTTGATCATACCTACATTACCGCCCGGTTCCAGAATACTCAGATAAGGATCGCTCTCTTGCCATAAGCCTATCTGTTCGTAATCGTAAATTGCATTGATGTTATGGCCAACGAACCAACCATTACCTTCATCCCTGGTTTGTCCTGAAGCAAGGGATACCAGCTTGTTTTTGTTCATATACAGGTTAATGCCGGCTTCCCATGTCCAGCCGTTGACATTGTCCAAGATCGTGCCATTGAGTAAAATTTCAAAACCTTTGTTTTGAGTTTCCCCGACATTTGCCGTGTAACTGCTTACACCAGATGTCCGGGGTAAGCCAAAACTCAACAGAATATCTTTGGTATTCGTCACATAGTACTCTATGGTACCGGACAAGCGATTATTCAGTACGGCGAAGTCCAAACCATAGTTCCATGTTTCAGAGTACTCCCATCCTAAACTTTCGTTAGGGAGCTGGGTTACATAGTACCCGGTTGCGTAAGTAGCATTACCAAAGTTGTAGTCTCTGGAACTTAAACGACCGAGAGTGCTGTAAGTTCCAACAGCCTGGTTGGAGGTTTGTCCATACCCTGCACGAATTTTCAGCCTGTCGATAACTGCGATATTCTGCATAAATGACTCGTTCTTGATATTCCATCCCACCGATACGGCAGGATAGGTATGCCATTGATGCCCTTTTGCCAGCCTTGATGACGCATCAGCACGGACGGTAACCGTCATCATATACCGGTTACTGTATTCGTACATCACACGTCCCATATAAGAAATTAAGCCGCTTTGCGTATAGCCGCCACTAGGAAATGATGGTATACTGGTAGTAATTTCACCAACAGACTGCCCCAGGCTATAGTATTGGAAAGCCGCCGAGGGAATACCCTTTGCTGACGTGCCTGAGCTGAAGTATGTGTATTGTTCGGCTTCGTAAAGCGCTACTGCATTCACCCGATGTTTACCGGCAAAAACACGGTCGTAATTTATAAGATTTTGAATGTTCCAGTGATAGGAATGCGAATTGTTGTTAGAAGCAGTTGATATAGTTGTCGGGTTGTTACTGCCAACGCCCTCTGCGGTGTAGCTGCCATTGTTTTCCTGCATAAAATCCAGGCCCAGAGTGGCACGATACTTTAAACCCTGAATCCCCGGGATTTTCACTTCACCATATAATGAGTTGTATGTTGAATATCCCCTGGTTTGGCTTAACCATTCATCCTTTAAATCTTCTACGACAGATCTCGTGAAGGTAAACTGGTCGTCTAACGGCATTCTAATGGATCTCTTTAACGTACCGTCTGCGTTATACGGGTCGGAAATTGGCGACATGCTTAATACACCGTACAACCCTATCTGGTTACCTTCATTCATATTATAGTTACTATTTGAATTGAAGCCGAAGAGGAAATACTTACCAACTTCCTGATCAATGGCACTGCGTATACTATAGCGGGTGAATTTGTTTGTAGGGATAACGCCTTGATCCTGGAGGTAGCCAATGCCGAAGTTGTAGCTGCCATTGGTGGTGCCACCACTAAGACCTACGTCATGGCTTATCTCGTTACCGTTTCTGAAAAATAAGTCTTGCCAATCGGTATTTACATTATCGAATTCATCAGGCCCATTTGTGTACCTGCCTGATGCTGCACGTATAGCTACAAATTCCGGCCCGTCCATCATTGGGTATTTGGCAAAAATTTTGTTAACGCTTTGACGACCATTGTAGGTTATCCTTGCCTTTTGTCCTTTTTGTCCTCTGTTTGTGGTAATTAAAACGACACCATTGGCACCACGTGAACCGTAAATGGCAGTTGCCGAAGCATCTTTCAATATATCAATACTCTTGATGTCGTTGTTGTTGATTTCATTGATGGACCCGACAAAAGGAATCCCGTCCAGTACCACCAGCGGATCGTTGCTTGCAGTTAGCGAGCGCGTACCCCGGATGCGGATTTGCAAAGTTGAGCCTGGTCGGGTTGAGGTTTGTGATAATTCCACCCCGGGCAGGCGTCCTTGCATGGACTGCGTGAAATTGGTCGACGGAATGTTGCGCAGGGCATCTCCGCCTATTGAAGCCACTGAACCTGTCACAGCTTCTCTCCGTTGGGTACCATAACCTATAACCACAACTTCGTCGAGAGCGGTTATCTCTTCCTGAAGAGAAACATTTACTTGCGCCCTGTCCCCGACAACGATTTCCTGGCTTTTATATCCGATAAAAGATACTACCAAGATAGACTGAGGTGTTACATTCTCTATTACATAGTTTCCATTCAAATCAGTCGTTGTACCTATGGTTGTACCTTTAACTGCAATTGTAGCTCCGGGAATCGGATTTCCGTTCTCATCCGTAACTGTACCTCTAACAATATTTTGCTGGAGATCAGAAAATTCGCGGATATTATCTTTCAGAGAAATCACAATAAGGTTGTTTTCAAAAACCTTATATGTATAGTCTGTCGATGCCAGTATCCTGTCAAGAACCTGATTAATATCTTTGTTTTTCATTTCCAGATCAACAATATTATTATCAGATTCAAATTGCTCATTGTAGAAGAAGCGATAATTACTCTCCTGCTCAATGATATCAAAGACATCTCTGATCGTTTTTCCTTCAGCTTTGAAGGAAAACTGACCAAATCCTATTGCTGAAATATTCAGGGTAAATGTTACCATCAAAATAGCTGAAATTTTCATAATTAAAAGGATTTTACATTTTTTCCTGGAAAAGTAAGAATCTAGTTTTATTTTCATAATTTTGTGCGATGTTAGTTAGAGTTAAACATAATTAGTCCCAAAACTTATCGGGAGAATTGATTGCAATTAACTTTGACTTCATTTGAGGGGAAATAGTCGAGATCTGTTTCCCCTTCTTAATAGATCAGGTAGATTTCTGCATAGGCAATAATGATTTAGGTTAGACTTAGAGTAGTGTTTAATTTTTGTCTTTATTCAGATTCTTTGAATATTTTTCTGCCTGTTCTTTATCTAAAAACATTAAAACAGTTTTACCGTTAAGTAAATAATCAACAGGTGCTGTGAGCTTTATTACATCCATTACCTGCTGGAAAGTTTCATCGAGCAGCACCCCGGAAAAGCGATGTTTTTTGATCTCTTCATCCTTGAAAACAAAAGTTACATTGTATTTCCTCTGAAGCTTTGTGCAAAGACTTTCAAGATTCTCACTTCTGATGATAAGTTTATTCTTTGTCCAGGCAGTCACTTGTTCAACATCTGTTTTTGAGGAAACCAATAATTTGTCTGTAATAATTTTAGCAGGTTTTACCGCCAGCGGTTCAATTTCTTTTATCTTTTCGAGCGTCAGCTGATCTGATCGGCAGGCATAAATGGCTTTCTGATTGGGTTCAAGCACCAGAATCCGATTCTTATCATTATTGCCTTTTTGAGAAATCTCAACCTCCCCATCGACAAGGGTTGTTTCAATGATCCCGTCATCAGAATATGCTTTCACATTGAATTCAGTACCAGTAGCTTTGATGTTAATATTCCCTGCATTAACAACCAGGGGAAGATCGATATTCCTGGCCACCTTAAAATATGCCTCACCTTCAAGTACCAGATCCCTGTTATGTAAGTTATAATCACTGCCATATTTTATTGAACTTCCTGCATTAAGCATTATCTCCGTACCATCGTTAAGTGTTATCTCGGATTTTGCACCCAGGGGGGTTTTTATCTCATTGTACAGGGCTATTACAGATTGCACAGGGTTAATTATATTACGATGTCGATTAAGGATAGTGCCCAGAAAAAATGCAATACAAAAAACTGCTGCTACTGCTATACCTTCATAAACCAATCTCCTGACCTTCATTCTTTTTTGAATCAGATACTTTTCTGATTCTCTTGTTTCTCTGCGTTTAATTTCAGAAAGTAATTCATTATAAATTCTCTCGAAGTCAACAGAATAGTTCTCATATTGACCTCCCTGGAACTCATTTAAGTGTGAAAATAACACACCTTTAAATGATCTTTCATTATCGGATTCGATAAACAGTTCATAAAGTTTATGCATCTCTTCCTGAGTGCACTTATTCTCCAGATATCTGGTAATTAAGATACCTATATCTTTTATTGGTCCCATAAATTTGTATTAAGTGATATATTTAATGCATATAATACAACCGGGGAAGGCGAAGTACTCATTGAACAGTGTGAAAAAGTTCAAGAGGTCAAAAGGAGTCGACCTCATTCAACTCTTTGGCTTTTTCAATGTAATGATAAAAATCCCGTGAATTCTGCTAAAATGAAATCAGCATTAATACCGGAAAAATTCCTCCCCTAAGAATGTTTTTTATAATCTTCAGAGCACGATACATTTGGTTTTCTACTGTGCGCACTGAAAGATCAAGCTTTTTGGCTATTTCCTTATGCGTGAGGCCTTCATATCGGCTTAATTGGAAAATCTTTCGCTGTTGAGCCGGTAAAGTTTCAACGATAGAATTTATTGATCTTTCAAGATCGTGTAAAAAAACCTGCTCGTATGTAAGGTTTGAATGAATTTCACTTTTGTGGATTTCCGACTCAATGAATCTGGCACGGATAGCTTTCTTTCTCAAATAATTATAAATGTAATTAACTGCAGATTTGTAAATATAACTCTTAACAGAGCCAGTCGCATTAAGAGTTTCCCGGTTTTCCCAGATATTAATAAATACTGATTGAACTAATTCCTCAGCTTCAACATTATTACTAAGGTACTTTAATGAAAAAAAGTAAATTTTCTTACTATAACGATTATAAAGTGATTTAAAGGCATCTTTATCATTATTCCGGATCCTTGTAACAAGAAGATTATCACTAATATTATCAATTTTGTTCATCGTAAAGACGCGAATTTAAAATCTAAAATCGGGCCCATGGAGAAATGATCATATTGTAAAATTATAATTATTTGGTAATAATTCGTCTGTAATGCCTGGTGATATTGTACATATTTGTCCGGTTTTTATGGCGGCCGGAAGATAATTATCATATCTTAGCAGTCACCAGACAGCCTGCATATAGTACTTTTAAGTAATTCAGATAAATAACTGACAAAGATTAAATAAAGCATATATTTCCTGATAATATAAAAAGAATTTACTTTACTCCCGGATATCCAATACGAATAATGTCTTCAGGTTTATACACAATTCTCACTGTCCCTGTTTACGGAGTACTGTATGTGTATACAGCTCTTGGCATATTCCTCGCAATAAGCCTCTCATGGCTGAATGCAAAAAAACCTGTATTCTTACTTACAAGATTATGGGCAAAATCAGTATTCCTGCTCATGGGCAAGATCATACATGTCGGGGGAAAAGAAAATATCAATAAGGGTGAGAAATATATTCTTATTGCCAATCATGCCAGTCTGTTCGATATAGTGGCTATAATGTCTTTTTACCCGGAAGTTTCATGGTTCGGACACGAAAGGCTTCTAAGGGTCCCGGTATTTGGCAAATTTCTGAAAATGACAGATTATGTTCCTTTTAGGGAACCTACAGTAACCAATACCCGCCATATGCTTGAACAGCTTATGGAAAAAGCAAATGACCGCTCGGTGGCACTGTTTCCTGAAGGAACAAGAACCACCAGCGGTAAAATTAATCCTTTTTACAGGGGGTTTATTTACCTGTTCCGGTCAAGAGAGATCGGGATACTTCCGGTTACCCTTAACGGTTTTTATGATTTCAAACCAAAAACAAGGTTTTATATCAATTTTGGATCAAAGCTTGAAATTGTAATTCATAAACCGATTGCGAGAGAAGAGCTTATAAACAAAAGTGACAGTGAGATAACAACAACAGTAAAGGCTGTTATCGAATCTGCATATCATTAATCAAATCATTATGACTGAAGAGAAAAAAGAAAAGTGGATTTTTATCGTTAACCCGATAGCAGGTAACAGTTTTGCCGGCACTCTGGTTCCCGAGATTGAAAACAAATTAATGGCGTATAATATTGATGGTGTGGTTGTTCTGACAGAGCGTCCCGGTCATGCCACAGAAATCTCAAAAACCTCAGCTGAAAAGGGTGTAAAGTATATCATCGCTGTGGGCGGTGATGGGACTTTTAACGAAGTTGCCAGGCCCTTAATAAATAACATGGAGGTTGTTGCCGGTGTTATCCCTGCAGGATCAGGTAATGATTTCAACCAGATCCCCGGGTTTCCTAATCGTTTTACTGACCATGAATGGGAGATATTTTTCAGGAAAAACGTGATAGCCCAGGATGTCGGCATAGTGAACGGGACTATTTTCCTTAACGGTCTCGGAATCGGTTTTGATGCTGAAGTCGCTGCCCAGAACTATACAAAAGAGGGCAAAGTAAGAAAAGGAGGATCAGATAAATACATCTGGCATATTGTCAAAACACTTCTTTTTTTCAGGGAGAAAAAGATGATTGTTGTTAGTGATGGCGAACGTCATGAAACAGACTGCTTCATGAACACAATTTCAATTGGCAGACGCTTCGCAGGCAGCTTCTTCGTTACTCCCAAAGCTATAGCTAATGATGCCTTACTGGATGTCTGCTCAATAAAAAAACTGAACCTGTTTCACAGATTCAGGCTCCTCTTAAGAGTTCCGAAAGGAACTCATATCACCGACAGGCGGGTAAATTACTTCCGGTCCTCATCCATCGACCTTGAATTTCCCAAAGAGGTCCCGTATCATGTTGACGGCGAACTTTTTTATGCCAAAACATTTAATATCAGACTTATACCGGCCGGCCTGAATATCATATACAACCCTGATGGCAGCCACTTTTTCAAAAGAGTGTGATGTGAACAGTTATATTGCCTTTTTTGACCTCGACCGTACAATTACGGGTGCAATCAGTGGTAATATCCTCGCCCGGGAAGCCTATAAAAAAGGACTTATGTCACTTTCAGATATTATTTACGCTATCTGGCTTTTATTTTTATATAAACTATCACTAAAAGACCCTGTAAAAATAATATATCAAATGGCGGGATGGGTCAGAGATGTTCCTGAAAAGATATTCAACGAACTGTCGGCGGAAATCTCGAGAAATGTCCTGATACCGGCTATTTATCCGGAAGCAGTAAGAGAAATAAAAATGCATAAAGAAAACGGTGCGGGAACAGTAATACTGTCATCGACTCCCGCTTCCGTAGGCCGTGAAATGGCAAAGGCACTCGATATGGATGATATAGTATGTTCAGAACTGGAGGTTAACAACGGACTTCTTACAGGCAGATCTATTGGACCGCTTTGCTTTGGAGAGGAAAAAGCAGTAAGAAAAACATTTTTATTAACTTTGATAATTATTGCTGCTTAGATATTCATTTATAAATAATTATACTTATGAAAAAACTTGCTTATTTTTTTCTTGTACTTTTATTTCTGACTGCCTGTTCAGGTGGAAAGAATGAGAAAATTGCCTATCCTGTTACCGCCAAAGGTAATGTAGTTGATACTATTTTCGGAACTCCTGTTCCTGATCCCTACAGGTGGCTCGAGGATGATATGTCGGATGAGACAGCTGCCTGGGTCAAGGAACAGAATCTTGTTACCTTTTCTTATCTTGAAAAGATCCCGTACAGGCAACAGATAAAGGAACGCCTGACTAATATTTATAATTATGAAAAGTACGGTATGCCGCACAGGGAAGGTGAGTTTACTTACTTCTCCAAGAATGACGGGCTCCAGAACCAGTATGTGATATATCGCCATAAGGAGGGTGAAGATCCTGAGGTATTTCTTGATCCAAACAAATTCTCAGCTGATGGCACAACCTCTCTCAGAGAGATGGGTTTTTCAAAAGACGGCAGCAAGTTAGCCTATGCGATTTCAGAAGGCGGATCTGACTGGCGAAAAATAATAGTAATGGATGCACTTACAAAAG
>Ga0315547_1000381_pt1 | contig 45833 bp, 52 predicted proteins | sample SalMarSW160240MG_2_FD_202542 | JGI IMG/M metagenome (GOLD analysis project Ga0315547, IMG submission 202542) | Salt marsh sediment microbial communities from the Plum Island Ecosystem LTER, Massachusetts, United States - Salt Marsh Sediment SW1601-240 ...
CGTCGGCTTTCCAAAGCTCTTGAAAATAGTTAATGATATTGAGGGGGATTTTTGGATAAGGTTTGTGACAAGCCACCCGAAGGATATGAGTGACGAACTGATTGAGATGGTGGCAAATTGCGATAAAGTTTGTGAGTATGTTCATCTGCCAGTGCAGTCTGGAAACGATGAGGTTCTTAAGACGATGAACCGAGGCTATACGACAAAACAATATCTTAATTTAATTAAAAAAATCCGAACCAAAATTCCTAATGTGGCTATTACCACTGACGCTATTGTCGGCTTTCCCGGCGAGACTAAAAGGCAATTTCAAAACACAGTTAAACTTTTTAAAAAAGTCGGTTTTGATATGGCTTATATCGCCCAATATTCTCCTCGTGCTGGTACCGTGGCGGCGAAACTTGAGGATGACGTGCCGGCGGAAGAGAAGAAACGGAGGGAAAGGATTTTGACAGAAGTATTAAAGAAAACGGCGTTGGAGAATAATAAGAGATATATTGGCAAAACCCTACGGGTTTTAATAGAAGCGGAACAACGCGGATCTACACGCGGAAGAACGCGGACGTTTAAAAACGTAAAATTTAAATCAGATGAAAATTTAGTTGGGAATTTTGCAAAAGTAAAAATTACCGGCGCGACGCCCTGGGGACTAAGTGGTCACCTTGTGACCTAAATTAAAAGTTAAAAGTTAAAATTCAAAATTAAAGAGGCCGTAATACTTCACGACCTCGTTGCGAATTTTTTAAAATTCTTCGCCTTCAGGGATAAATACAATGGTCTTGGGAATAGTTAGCTTTGCACCGGTCATAGGGTTTATTCCTTTGGTGGTAACGATGAACTCGCCAAGACCCGGCCATTTAACCTGTCTACCTATAGATAATGCATCGGTTGTAACTTCAAGCAATGTATCTATTATAATCTTTGCCACCTTTTTTGTAACGCCCGTTCTACTAGCGACCTGATTGACCAAATCACTCTTATTGACTGCCATCACTTTCCTCCTTTTTTCTCTAAATCATTGGGACGAATCTCTTTCTCGAGACAATGCTCTAATATTTCAGTAGACATATTATCAACTGCTCTTATCTTAGCAGCCATTACTTCAGGCGGAAGAGAGTCTTCCTTGTCACTAAAACTTTTCTCCCAGGCTTCCTTCACCGTCTTTATGATCATGTCGGCCAATAGTGCTATGTCCCCCAAGCTTTGCGTCATGTTTTTCTCCTTATTTTCAAAGTTCTGTTAAAAGTTTAGCATATAGTCAAATTGTGTCAAATTGCCAACCCGCCAAAATTTTGCTTCGCCCTACTCAGCGGGGCTTCACAAAAATTTAGGCGGGTAAGTATTTGTTAGCTGCTCGTACTTAAGCCTACGGCTTGTACTCGCAGACAAATATTTAAAATGAGGCCGTCAATGTTTTAACGACCTCATCTCATTTTTCCATTTTTACCCCCTCGAAACCTTATTCTGGTGCATCCTTTTCCCTTTCTTCTATTTCTCTTTCTACCGCTGCTACAATCTGCTTAACAACATCGGTGCCCCAATCCCAAGCATCAGCAATTCTTCAAACGTTTTGCCGTCCTCAATATTCTTCAATAATTCCCCCCCTACTTGAGTCTCCCGAAGAAGCTCATAAATAAATCCATCCTTTACTACTTCTTCCCCTCCTACTGTTGCTTCTCTTTCTTTCATTTCCTTCATTTCTCTTTTTACTGCTGCCACAATCTGCTTAACAATATCAGTACCCCAATCCCAAACAACACACTTTTCTCCACAGTGGCAATGCCTTTCCTTGTTGTAAATGTGGCAGATCTTCTTCTCTTCGTATTCATTATGAAGCTCTTCCCTGATTTTATCCTGGTCAGCTGCAGGTCCATCAAGTGTATTGTTCTGGAATACTCCTCGGTCTAGGCTTAAACAAATCTTACTCATTTAAATCACCTCTTTTTAATCTAATTAGTTTTAAAGTTACCATCATTATATAATAGCATAAAATTAAATCTGTGTCAAGGCCTGAACTTCTAAAAGCAGGATAAATAAAAAGTGCCTATATGTAAATAATATAGACACTTTAAAAAATTTTTCCTATCATATACCTACACCAAGCCAGCCATGTAGGGCTCGTGTAGACCAAGACAACCATACAGAATACTTTAGTTGTATTTCCAGCAAGAATTATCCAAATAGCATAGGGAATCTTCTTAAATTTTGCTGCCGCTATTGTAGCCGCACTCACGTAAGGAACATAGGGAATGAGATTCAGAAGAAACAATGTCAAATATCTATGTTTACCTAGGGTTTCTGCTATTTTTTTCCCCCACTTTGCCGATATTTTCGGTCTTTCCTGCCACCAAGCATACCAAGTTAAAAAATACTTTACTGCAGGTTTCTTCTTGAGGTCGGAATTTTTAATCTTTGGAGTAAAAAATCCCTTCCAGGCCTGAGATATTCCACTAAAAATTCCATAACTTGTCAATATCAGAATAGTAGAAGCTAATAGCAATATTGAAAAGGTATAGATCCATGCGTCACCTACCCTCCACCGTCCAATTACAGCAACATCTGTGTATGTCCAGGTGAGCCACCAGTTAAACAAATACCAAAAGACATTCATCGTTTACCTCCACGATTTTTCTCGAAATCTTTGATTTTGAAGAAATTGGAAAAGGACAATTTATTCTTATTAATTATACCTCTTTCCAAAGCTTATGTCAATAAAACAGCAACAAAAACTAATAGTTATCCTCGGTCCCACTGCTTCAGGGAAATCTGAAATGGCTGTAGGGTTGGCTCGGAAGTTTAATGGAGAAATAATATCTGCTGACTCACGCCAGGTCTACATTGGAATGGATATTGGAACAGGCAAAATAACCAAAAAAGAAATGCAGGGTGTCCCACACTATCTTTTGAATATTGCCTCCCCTAAAAGAAGATTCACCGTAGCTCAATATCAAAAGAAGGCAATAGATACCATAAAGAAAGTGCACCGAAAAAATAAAGTCCCAATTTTGGTCGGCGGAACTGGTTTTTATATTGATGCTGTGACAAAAGGATTGGCAATCCCAAAAGTAAAACCTGACTGGAGATTAAGAGCCAATTTAGAAAAATTAACCACCGAGCAACTTTTTAATAAATTAAAAAAAATAGACCCAAAAAGAGCTCAAAGAATTGATAAAAGAAACCGCCGCCGATTAATCAGAGCTTTAGAAATCGTAATAAAAACCAAAAAACCAGTGCCAGTCCTTAAAGAAAAACAGCCTCCTTTTGACATCTTAATATTGGGAATAAAAAAGAGCCCTCAAGAACTAAAGAAATTAATAAAAAGTCGGCTCTTGAAGAGACTGGAAAATGGAATGGTCGCTGAAGTTAAAAATTTACGAAGAAGCGGAGTTTCATGGAAAAGATTAGAAGAATTTGGTTTAGAATATCGCTGGAGCAGCTATCTACTCCAAGGGAAAATAGACCAAAAAGATTTGCAAGAATTACTTCAAAAAGAAATCCAACATTACGCTAAACGCCAGATGACTTGGTTTGGGCGCAACAAAAAAATTCATTGGATAAAAACCCAAAAAGAAGCAGAAAAACTAATCTCAAAGTTCCTAGAAGTTTAACTTCAAATTGCAGCTTTTTAAAAAGAGTGACTTATTTTATTGATAGTCACTCTTTTTTATGACACTAATACTTTTAGTGCTTTGGGTAATACTGAAATTTTGTATGTTCTTTGGGGTCCGATAATTTCACCATCTACATGAGCTAGTAGTGACTTGGAAGAAGAAATTTCGAACTCCTCTGTTTGAAAGACGCTTACTCCATAAAGTCTTTTGTGGGTGCCAATAATCATCTCCAAAAAACCACTAACCGCCTCTGCTTGAAACATCGACTTCTGCATAAGAAAAACATCAAGTGCTCCATCATCTATTTTCGCTTTTGAAGTAATCCTGAATATTTTTCCGTAATTACGAACATTTGCAACAACAAGCCAGAAAAGCTTAAAATTCTCTTTAGAAAATTTACTTCCTCCGGCTCTACTTTCCACAGAAACCTCTGGGTATTTTAAACAAAACCATTCCAGAAAACAAGCAAGTGCATAATGTGGAATACCACCAAAGAGATTGAAATTTTCTCTCCATTTATCAACCCTCTGAATAACACCAACATCCGGTCCTAAACCAAAAAAATTTACGAAAAACCGTTCTCCAGCTTCGCTTTTATCTCCACCAAAACTTAGTTTTCCTAAATCAACTCTTCTCGTTTTGCCAGAAGATATAGCTTTAAAAGCATCTTCTAACTTCTTAATCTCCAAAATTCTAGCAAAACCATTACCAATACCAGTTGGAATAACAGCTAAAGGAACATCTACTTTTGAAATCATAATTCCATTCAATACTGCATTAACTGTACCATCCCCTCCTACTGCCACCAAGGGACTGAAGCTTTCTTGAGCTGCTTTTTTTGCCAATTGAATCAATTGTCCCTTTTGAGAATAGACTGTTCTAAATTCAATCCCTTCTTTTTCCAAAAAATCAAAAGTCTTACAAATTATTTCCTTTCTCCTTTTTCCTGCAGCAGGATTAACAATTAACATTGCCTTCAATGTTTTCTCCTTTACTTTTTAAAAGATCTTATTTTAGCTTTTCTTTTAATATCTTACCTACCACTTGGGGATTAGCTTTCCCCTTGCTCTCTCTCATTACTTGACCAATTAAAAACTGCAAAGCCATCTGTTTTCCGCTTTTATAATCAGCAACTGGTTTTGGATTATCTTTTATAATTTTTTCTACCGCTTTTTCCAATTCTTTTCCATCACTTACTTGCCTTAAATCTTTTTGGTCAAGAATAATAGAGGGGTCAGTTCCAGTTTTAAACATCTCGGCTAAAATCTCCTGCGCTGCACTGCTTGAAATTTCTCCCTGATGGATTAATTTTATAAATTCGGCAAAATTCTCTTGAGTTATTTTAATATCTTTAATATTTTTACCTGATTCGAAAAGTAATTTTTGAAGTTCAGTAATAATGTAGTTAGCTGTGAGCTTTATAATAGATTTTAGATTTTGCCCGCCTGCCAGTCGCCTTGAGGCTCCAGCCGATTGGCGGGCAGGGATTTTAGATGTTAGATTTTCGTCTTTCAGCCAAGATTTTAGTTCAGTGATTACTTGCTCAAAATAATCCGCCAGCTCAATATTTCCCATCAGTGTTTGAATGTCGTTTTTTGGTAAAGAATATTCTCTTTTGAACCTTTCACGCCTTGCTTGAGGTAATTCGGGCAAAGTCCGTTTTATTAAATTTATTTCCTTTGTTTTAAATTCCAACGGCGGCAAATCCGGCTCTGGAAAATAACGATAATCGTGGGCTTCCTCCTTTGTTCGCTGAGAAAGCGTCATCCCCTTTGCTTCATCCCAACCCCTGGTCTCTTGAACGACTTTCTCACCGCTACCAAGTAAATCAGTCTGCCTTTTAATCTCATAACCAATTGCTCTCTCAACTGCTCGAAATGAATTGAGGTTCTTTATTTCTACCTTTGTACCTAAATCATCGTCAATTTCATTTTTTATTTTTGGTTTTTTATTTTTGGTTTTGCGAAGTGATATATTCACTTCGCATCTCATCTCTCCTTTTTCCATATCAGCATTTGATACTTCTAAATATCTTAGGATAAGTTGAAATTCTTGACAAAATTTCTTTGCCTCTGTCCCAGACCTTATATCCGGTTCGGTGACTAATTCCATTAATGGAATACCAGCTCGGTTAAAGTCAACTAAACTAGTCCCACTTTTTTTATCGTGAACCCCGTTAGAAATTCCAGAATTTCTAACGGGGTGAATTAAACTACCAGTATCTTCTTCAAGGTGAATTCGGGTAATTCTAATCCTTTTACCATCTAAATCTAAAAAACCATTAACTGATAATGGTTTATCGTATTGACTAATCTGATACCCCTTGGGCAAATCCGGATAAAAATAATTTTTTCGGTCAAACTTGCTGGAACTTAGAATTTTGCAATTCAAAGCAAGGGCAGTTTTGAGCACATACTCAACTGCTTTTTTATTTATTACCGGAAGCGTCCCCGGGTGTCCCATGCAAACTGGACAGATATTATAATTAGGCCGCTTTTCTTCCGGGTCATTAGGGCAAGAACAAAACATCTTAGATTTAGTCTTTAATTGGACATGAATCTCAAGACCGATTATAGGTTGATAAGTCATATTAACACTATCATTTTATCACAAGAATTTTAATAAAACAACCAAGATACCCGCCTACGCTATGCCTGCCTCCATTACCATTTCGGCGGACTTCGCTTCGGCGGGTTCTCAATTTTGTTACAAAATTAAAATTTTGATAAAATTGGAAAAAACCTGAACACAAAAATGCTGTCAAAGCAAGACCATTGTATTTTTTTAATTTTAAGCTATATTAAAAGTGTATGTTAGTTATTGCTACAAGTATATCGGGTTCGGGAAGAAAGAAATATCTTAATGAGTTGGCAGAATATGCTAAAAAGTTTGGCAAAAAAGTTAAAATTTATCATGTTGGCCAAATGCTTTTTGAGCATGCTAAAAAAGTTGGGATTCATCTTACTCCAGAAAACATTCTTAATACCAACCCATCAGTAAGCAATGCTATAAGAGGTGCAGTTTTTGAAAGTATCTTAGCTAATATAGATAAAGATCGCAAAGAAAATGATGTTGTTATTATTAGTATTCATAGTATTTTCTTCTGGAAAAAAAGATTTATGCGGGCTTATGACAGGTTTTACTTAAATAAATTGAATCCTGATATGTTTGTTACTCTTTTTAATAGAGCAACTGATATATTAAAAGTGCTTTATTCCAGAAATCAATGGAAACCCCAAAAACTTAGTCTTCAAGAGGTTTTGCTTTGGCAAAATGTTGAAGTAGAAATGACTGCCAGCTGGGCAGAAATTGATCGAAAACCATTTTATGTTGTTTCGGTCCTTCAGAATACCAATACTCTTTATAGACTGCTTTTTGAGCCTTGGGTTGAGCCAGTATATGTTTGTATGCCTATGACTCATCTTAAGAAAGAGTCAGACAAAAAGAAGGTTGAAAAATTTATAAAAAAACTTGAAAAATACTTTGTTGTTTTTAATCCCTTGAAATTAGATACGCTCATAGGACATAAATTCGATTTAGCTTCTTATCATCATACGGTCAACCAAGACCTTTATTGGCTAATCAAGCAAAGCAAGAAAGTTATTGCTTATTTTCCAATAGTCGTTTCTTCCCCCGGAGTTATCAACGAATTAAGGGAAGCCCATGAAACCAATAAAGATGTCTGGCTGATTTTTCCCAGCAAAGTCAAAAGTCCATTCTTAATTTATTTCAGCAGTCAGATTTTTGAAAACCTTGAAGATTTTTTCAGATTCTTAAAAAGATATAAGCAGGAAAAACAAAAAAGGCAAAAATAAAATTTTACCCCGTACCAGATTCTCGTTGAGCCCTGTTGAAACTTAGTTTCAATAGGGCTCAACAAAGCGAATAAGCCCTGGATTTTATCTAGGGCTTATTTTTTATTCGGAGATTCTATTCAGAGAGAAATTTTCGCAATCATTTTTTCTTCATTGATTTCAAAATCGTCAAAAATCACTGGAATTCGCTTCTGAAATTCTTGAAGTAGCGGGATAACAATCTCTCGGATTTGAGGATGAGCTCCTCTGGAACATCTCATTTCAAAGAAATGCCGCCATTCTCTTAAGTTATAAGTAACAATAATCTCTGTCTTTAAAGAATTTGGCAAGACTGATCGCGCTTCTTCTGGGGTGCGACCAAACTTGTTTATGAGTATAGAATAAGCCCATTCAGTAAAAAGACCAGCCATAAACCAAACATCAAATTCATTGAGATACAGCCATCGTTTTTTAGTAATAAAGGGTTGAACATCGATATCGTCATCATTCCACCATTGGGACGGATATTCTACTGATTTTTGAGGTGCATCTTTTGGAAAGAAAAATGGTTCAATCGTAGTAATTTCTCCACCATATTTTCCTTTAACATAATTACAGTAGCGAGTTGACTCTTGAGAATACGAAGCAACTCTGTGTCTAACTATCTCATGAGATATACCTCTGTCACAAATTATTCGGACAGTCACTTTTTCATGTTCTATAATACTCAAGTGTCCTCTTTTGATAATGTTCTTTACAAACCTTTTCGCCGAATCAGATGTAATTTTGTCTTCGGACTTATAGCAAATTCGACCGTATCTTTCCAGATTTTTTAGAATTTTTTCTCCATCAACCTCATCCTCAAAAATAAAGCTTGGTTTAATTACCTTCATCCTCTCCTCCTTTTTGTTTTTTTTCAAGGAACTATAGAATTTTTGTGACGATTTTCCAAACTTTTTCGTGTATTTCTTTAATGGTAAGTAGTTTTCCATTCTTAACGCATTCAATCAGGTGAAAATCTTTTGGGAAAAGCTTGGTAATTTCCAGATAGACTTGTTCTGCTTGTTTTAAGTGTTTCAAGTCAGCTTCATGTATATCTCTTTTTACTCCACCAATATACTCCCGGGCACCCTTTTTATCTACCAGAGCTTGAGCTGTTTCTGCCGGAACATGCAAAACAACAGTTAAGGTTGGGTAAGGAACTTCTAAAATTTCGTGTTCGAATTCGTCTAACCATTTAAGAAATTTTATCCGCTTGGGCCTCTCGCTAATCTTTGCTCCCTGATGACCCATATTAGAAGCAACAAATCTATTAGCGACAACTATTTTCCCCTCATCCAACCATTTCTTTATCTTTCGCGAAACATCAAACCTGTCTAAGGCGTAAAAAATCGAGGCTTTATAGGGTCCAACTTCTTCCCATCCACCATAACGACCATTTAAATACTCCTTTACAAAGTAAGAAGAGGGACTGGCGTATTGTGGAAAATCAACAGTGGCTACTTCAAAACCTTTGATTTTTAACCTCGCAACTAATTTCTTAAACTGTGCTGTTTTACCAGAACCATCGGTTCCTTCAAGAACAATAAATTTTCTGGGATAAGTATTTTTTTGCATAAGTCACCTCCAGTAGTAGTCGCATGATACCACAGATATTTTAGAAAGAAAAGAGGATAGATTAATCTATCCTCTTTTTCATTGTTTTATCAATTTTTTTGTGCAGGTCTTCTATTGTTCCCGTATTGTCAATAACCACGTCTGCCTTTTTACCAATTCTGCTAATGAGTAATTCTGTTTCCTTTTTATCTAATCTTAAAAATTCTTTAAAATCCCGCGCCTCTTTGCCATCTTTTCCTCCTGATTTTCTCATCCGCTTAAATCTAAACTTAGTCGAAGCAGTAATATAGACCAAAAGATTGTTCTTAAAACTCCTAAGCATCTCAACTTCTTCCCAAACCCTAAGACCATCAATAACTATTATCTTGGCTTTGGATTCTTCAATAAATTTTTTAAGCGGCCAGACCAACACTTCTTGACCAAAAACTTTCCTCAAATCAATAGCTAAATCCTGGAGGTTTTCTCTAGTAATAGGAACCTTACGAATCTTGAGAAATTTAGCCAACGGTTGGGAAAATTTACGAACTGCGGCTTTGTAGCGAATTTTAAGATGCTCGGCCACAGTGCTCTTACCGGAGCCCCTTTGACCGGCTAGACCTATGATAAGTTTTTGAGACATTTTTAATCTTTCTTTAATTTAATTAATTTTACTCCTGCTTCTTTAGCCCACTGCCGGGCAATCTGATACTCTTTCTTGTGTTTTCCTTGTTCCCTCTTATATATTACTTTCTTTATTCCGACACTTATGATGTCTTTCATGCATTCCAAACAGGGTAAATAGATAGAATATATATCCGCCCCTTTAATTTTTATTCCCATTGAGGCAGCTTGCAAAATGGCATTTAGTTCTGCATGATTAATTCTCACGCAGTGGTCTTTTATTATCAAGCAGCCAACATCATCACAATGAGGAAGCCCTGGAGGAGATCCGTTATATCCGGTAGTTAAGATTCTTTTATCCTTTACTATTATAGCTCCAACCCTTAACCTTGGGCAAGTGGCACGCGTTGCCACTAATTCTGTAATCTTCATAAAATACTCATCCCATGAAGGTCTTTTACTCATGGATTCACCTCTCTTGTGTTTTTTAAAGAACTCTACCTAATATACTTAAATGAATCCTCTATATATTTAATAGTTTGTTGTAAGCGTTCTTGGGAAGTTCCTCTAACAGTTAAGTGTCTTAATTGGTGAATATTAAAAAAAGACCTAATCATATAATCAAGTCTTTGGGCTTCTTTTTCGTCTTGGTATCTTACGCCGTTTTCTTTAAAGGGAAACTCCTTAGGAATATAAATGAAATAATTGTATTCAGAAAGAGTATGAAGAGCTTGCTCATAAACTTTATGCATTAGATAAATATGTTTAGAGTCTTTTAAATCTGCGAAAGGAATAAGATAAATATAGGTTAAAAATTTTGGACTATCACTGACAATAAAATCAGCATTTACTTTTTCTTCCTGGCTTTTTTGACCTAATAAAAATAGGGCTTGTTCATAGATATTTTGAGGTGGACCGAATCTTCCAATATAGACCCTGGCAAACTCTTCAGGGGCTTCAGCTCTAAAACCCTTTGCAATCAATTCATTACAAATGTCCCTTGCCAGAGTGGACTTCCCCACCCCCGGCCCTCCAGCAATGCCAATTTTTATAGACATATTTTGTAATTTTAATCAACCACCTCTATTCCCATCGTCCTTGCCGTTCCCTCAATAATTTTTTCTGCGGCTTCTAATGTGTTAGCATTGAGGTCTGTCATCTTTTTTTGGGCAATTTCTCGGATTTGGGCACGAGTAACTTTCCCCACTTTATCTTTGTGCGGCTCAGCTGCCCCTTTTTCAATGTGAGCGGCAATTTTGAGAAGCTCTGCTGCCGGTGGGGTTTTGAGTATAAAATCGAAAGTTCTATCTTCGTAAACTTTAATCTCTACTGGAATTAAATCTCCGGATTTTGCCTTAGTTGCTTCATTAAACTGACTGCAAAACGCTTGAATATCTAGACCATGCTGACCCAAAGCAGGGCCTACCGGCGGAGCCGGATTAGCCCCACCAGCTGGTATTTGGAGTTTGATGATAGTTTTTACTGTTTTTGCCATGCTTATATTTTTTTAATCTGTAAAGAGTCTAATTCCACCGGTGTATCTCTGCCGAACATATTAACAAGCACCTTAATTTTACCTCTTTCTTCATCAACAGCGGATACTTTTCCATCAAAATCTTTAAATGGCCCATCAATGATTTTTACTGCGTCTCCCGGAATAACTTCTATTTTGTACTTTGGCTCTTTAACCCCCATTCTCTTTTTAAGAATTTCTATTTCCGCGGGAGATATAGATGTAGGGGTAGTCCCTGAACCAACAAAACCAGTAACTCGAGGCGTGTTTCTTACTACATACCAAGAATCGTCGGTAACAATCATTTCTACCAATACATAACCAGGGTAGATTTTCTCTTCAACTACCTTTCTTTTGCCGTTTTTAATTTTTATTTTTTTCTCTTTGGGAACAAGAACATTAAATATCCTATCCTCCATACCTAACGATTCTATTCTTTGCTTCAAGTTTTTAACTACGGCATCTTCGTAGCCAGAATAAGTATGAAGGACATACCAGTTCTTGCCAAATTCTGCAACTTGTCGTGGCATAATTTTAAGTAAGAAGCTTCCCTAATAGCCAAGTAAATAAGAAATCAACTCCTCCTAAAAAAATTGCCGTGGCAATGCTAACGCCAATAACGATGAGGGTGTATTTTGTTGCCTGTTTTCGCGTCGGCCAATTGACTTTCTTAAGTTCAATCTTTACTTCTTTAAGATAAGTGATAAGCTTTTTGAAAATATTCATACTGGTTTTTAAAATCCCCCGTCGGGGATTACTTTATATTCTAATTCTATTCTATAATATAGGAAAAATTTAGTCAAGAGCTGCCTTTACATTTTGTTTAACCTTTGCTATTCTATTAAGAAAATGTACTTTGAAAATTCCAAAATTCTTCAAATCTTTGATTTGACTAGAATTTTGAGAATCCGCCGTAACGAAGTGAAGGCGGATAGCCCGCCTACGCTACGCTTCGGCGGACACTCATTTTTCTTACGAAATCAAAGATTTCGAGAAAAATGGTGGAGGTTATTGAATTGTTTAAGGAAAAGTTTTTGAATGTAAATGGTCTTAGAATTTGCTATGTTGAAGAAGGCAGGGGCAAACCCTGCACCAGAGAAACCTCGGTGCAGGGCAAGAATATTATCTTCATCCACGGCTGGCAAAGTTCTTTAAAGGTCTGGCAGTATAATCTAAGTTATTTTACCAAACAAGGTTATCGAGTCCTTGCTTTAGATCTGCCTGGCTTTGGAAAATCTAGTAAGCCCAAGATTAATTATTCCATTGCACTTTTTTCGAGAATCATAAAGAAAATTATAGAAAAAAGGGAAATGGAGAAGACGTCTTTGGTTTGTTATTCAATGGGAACTTTTGTTGGGATAGACCTAGCCCTAAAATGTCCTCAAAAGATAGAATCCCTTGTTCTAGTTGGTGCTCCAGGAAATTTCGGCACTTTTTTAAAGAGAGAAAGTTTAGTAAAAATCATCTTCAGCAAGCCACTGCTTAGATTTACTACTACCTTTAGCTTTCTGACTCTCAAACTTTACTTGATAGGAAAATTGTTGGCTTCTAATTCAAAGAGCCAGTCAAGAAAAATAAGAGAATTAATCCGGCTTAGGCTAAGTTTCCTATATCAAAAATCTAAGTATATTCATGCTCTGCATAGTTCGGCGATGGATATTGTTAATAAAAATTTTGGGGAAGAAAAAAAGAAACTAGCTAAAATCAATCTGCCTACCCTTATTATCCGCGGAGAAAAAGAATTCTTAGACCTCTTTGCCAGTCCTCGAAACTGCCAGTACCTTCTTTCAAACATCAAAGGTGCAAGTTTAGTCACTCTTAAAAACTGCGGTCATTACTCAATGGCAGAAGAGCCCGAAACGTTTAATAAAACGGTCCATAATTTCTTAAAAGCCGGAAAGTAACAATTACTCCGGCTTTTTACTAATTTTCTCAACAAAGACAAAATTCTTATATGTCTAAATTCTTCACTTTTTTTGCGTGGGTCTGGATAAACTTTTTTCGAGGAAGAACTTCTTTGCCCATTAAGATGTCAAAAATCTGGTCGGCTGCTTCGGCATCTTCAATGGTTACTTTTTTCATCACCCGATTTTCGGGATCCATGGTTGTTTCCCAGAGCTGCGAAGGGTTCATTTCCCCTAAACCTTTATAACGTTGAAGATTTATATTTTTCTTACCTTTAAATTCTTCTAATATCTCGGCTTTATCTTCATCAGTATAAGCATACTGGACATCTTTTCCTGATTGAATTCGATAAAGCGGTGGTTGAGCAATGTATAAATGCCCACCCTCAATAATCTGGCGAAGATATCTAAAAAATAGAGTTAAAAGCAAGGTTCGAATGTGGGCGCCGTCAACATCGGCATCGGTCATAATCACAATTCTTGAATAACGTAGCCGCTTCAAATCAAAGTCCTCACCAATAGCCGTGCCTAAAGCAATAATTAAAGCTCTAATTTCTTGGGAGGTAAGCGCTCGATTGATTCTAGCTCTCTCAACGTTTAAAATCTTTCCCTTCAAAGGCAAAATAGCTTGAAAGGTTCTATCTCGACCCTGTTTGCACGAACCACCAGCACTGTCACCTTCCACAATGAAAAGTTCGGTCTTTTCGGGGTCTCTTTCAGAGCAGTCAGCCAGTTTTCCCGGCAAGGTCATTCCCTCTAAAGCTCCCTTTCTAATTACCGATTCTTTAGCCGCCTTTGCTGCCCGTCTGGCTTTAGCAGCTAAAATACATTTACCAACAATTTCTCTGGCGTCAGTTGGATTTGCTTCCAAAAAATCTCTAAACGCCTCTCCCATCACCTGTTCTACTGCCGAGCGTGCTTCTGGATTGCCTAATTTCGCCTTAGTTTGTCCCTCAAACTGGGGTTCTTTTATTTTTACACTAATAACGGCAGTTAGTCCTTCTCTGGCATCATCACCGGAAATATTTTCTTCGTCCTTCTTTAAAAATTCATTCTTTCTGGCATAATCATTAATAATTCTAGTGAGTGCAGTTCTGAACCCGGTAAGATGCATTCCACCTTCTTCGGTGTGAATATTGTTAGCAAAACTAATCTCTTTTCCTTGAAGGTCGTCCGTATACTGCAAAGCTATTTCAACCATTACTTCATCTATATCTTTGACAACATAAAACACATTGGGATGCTTTGGGACCTCACCTCTAGTTAAATATCTAATGTAAGAGGTGAGTCCCCCATCAAAATAGAAACTGTAACTGACTGGAATTTCTTCGCCACGTTCATCAGAAATAAAGATTTTAACTCCCCTGGTCAAATATGCCTGCTGACGAAGATGAGTCAAAATCTTCTTCCAATCATACTTAATTTCTTTGAAAATTTCCGGATCAGGATCAAAAACAACATTAGTTCCAGTCTGACGACAAATACCCGCTTTTTTAACTTTCGAGAGGGCTTTGCCTCGAGAGTACTCTTGAACATATCTTACTGCCTTTCGGCACACTTCTACTTTCATCCATTTTGATAAAGCAACCACCACTGAAACTCCTACCCCATGAAGCCCGCCAGCTACCTTATAAGATTTCCCGCCAAACTTTGCTCCAGCGTGAAGAGTGGTCATTACCGTCTCCAAAGCAGATTTCTTGGTCTGCTTATGGATTCCGACCGGAATCCCCCGTCCATTATCTCTTACTTGCACTCTTCCTTTGGGCAAAAGTTTGATCTGGATATTATCGCAATATCCCATTACTGCCTCATCAATAGAATTATCCACCACTTCCCAAATAAGATGATGAAGCCCCTCTCGGCCAGTTGAGCCAATATACATCCCCGGCCGGCGCCTTACCGGCTCAAGTCCGGTAAGCACATAGATATCTTTTGCCTCATAGTCAGAAGATTTCTTTGGTTTAGTTCTGGGTTTTCTTTTTTTAGTAGCTTTTGGTTTTGTTTTGGGTTTTATTTTTTTGCGTGGCATATCTCACGTAACATGGAACATGGAACATGGAACAAATTGTTACGTGCTACATGTTATGTGTTATGTGTTATGTGTTATGTGAACTTACCGCCTTACTTCTCCTCCTATCTTCTCCAATGCCCTCACAATCTTCTCATGCACCATCTTTGCCTCTCTTTCCTTTAGAGTTCTTGCCTCTGCCTGATAAATAATATGAAAAGCAAAACTAATCTTGCCCTTAGGCAGTTGGTTACCTTTATAAATATCGAAAAGCTTTATACCTTTTACCAACCTCCCCCCTTCTTTTAGCACCTGGTTTTTAATGTCGGCCCAAAGAAAATTCTTTGGTAAGACCACAGCTAAATCTAAGGTTACCGTAGGATAACGAGAAACGGGCTTATAAATTTTGTAAGGACGGACTAATTCAATAAGTTTTGCAGAATCAATATCAAACAAGACAACTTTTGAATCAATGGAGTATTTTGCCAAAATCTCTGGATGAACTTCGCCAATAGTCCCTAGGACTTTGCGACCAATAGTTATTTCGGCCGTGCGGCTGGGATGCCAGAATTGGATGTTAGATGTTAGATGTTGGATGTTGGAGGTTAGAGGTTGAAGGTTGAAGTTCTGGATGCCGAGTTTGCTAAGTAGTAGCTCGACTACTCCCTTGGCTTGATAAAAGGTTCTTGAGTTCTCACCTACCGCCGCACCGGTTAATGATTTTTTTTCTTGAATTTCACCTCCTCCTTGGTAGTAAATCTTCCCTAATTCGAAAATTTTAAACCTTTGGAAATATTTTAAATTCTCTTTAACACTGTTCAGCAGATTCGGAATAAGTGAAGTTCTTAAATATTTCTGATTAATATTCATAGGATTAGCTATTTTGATCGGCGCTCGATCTGTGTTACTGATTTGCGTCTGATTAGCGTTTATAAAGGAGTAGTTGTAAACCTCGGTAAACCCGGCACCAACCAGAATATCTTTTATTTTATTTTCCCAAAGAAGACTAATATCTACTTTAGGAATATCTAATTGAACCTCAGGCATTTGTGAAGGAATATTATTATAACCATAAATTCGGGCAATTTCTTCGATTAAATCTTCCGGGATACTCAAATCTCTTCTCCATGTAGGAATTTCAACTTCTAAATAAAATTTATGTTCCTTAATATTGGCTCCTAAAGACTTAAAAGTATTTTTAATACTTTGCCGAGAAATTTCTATGCCAAGTATTTTTTTTACTTGCTCCAAATCTAATTTAATTCTAAGAGGTTTTACCTTTTTAGGATATATATCAACCAATCCCTTAACTACTTTCCCATGCGCTACTGCCTGAATAAGACCAGTTACCCTGTCTAAAGCGGGCTCACACAGATTTGAATCAAGCTCTGCTTCAAAACGCCTGGAGGCATCGCTTTTGATTCCTATTTTTTTTGAAGACCTGCGAACTGCTAAGGGGTTAAAATTTGCCGACTCTAAAACTATAGTTTGAGTATCTCTATTGATCTTCGCAATTTTACCGCCTTTAATACCAGCAATAGCCAGTGGTTCCTTTTTGTCCGCAATCACCAAAATATCTCTATCTAATTCGTACTCTCCACCATCTAAAGTATTAATCTTCTCATTTTTCTTCGCCCTTCTAACAATAATCTTTTTGATTTTCTGTGGAGTAGCGGACTTTAGTCCGCGATTTGATCGCGAACTGAAGTTCGCTATTCCAGTAGATTTTGGATTTCCACTTCCAATTTTCTCAAGGTCGAAGGCATGAAGCGGCTGTCCTGTTTCCAGCATTACATAATTCGTTGCATCAACAATATTGTTAATCGGCTTGAGCCCACAAGCTAAAAGCCGCCTCTTAATCCACTTGGGCGAATCTTTAACTTTAACACCGGTAATCACTCGCGCCGTATACCGATGGCACAGTCGTTTATCTTTTACCTCAACCTTTAAAAACTTATTTATTCTTAAATTTCTCTCCTCCTTAAACTTTAAACTTTGAACTTTGAACTTTGAACTCGTGAGTGCTGCGCACTCACGGGCTACCCCAATATAACTCAAGCAATCATGGGCCCGATTGGGAAGCACATCAATATCTAAAATGTAATCTCCTCCTTGCTTAGTTATACTTTCAACTTCAAAAGCATGCAGAGTTAAACCTTGAGCCAATTTTTCTGGCTTAGGCAGTCTCCCTTTAATGTAATCTTTTAGCCAATTGTAGGAAATTTTCATGCTAATTTTAGAATTGTTTAAGAAATCTTAAATCGCCGGAATGAAATAGTCTTATATCATTTATCTTATATTTCATCATAGCCATTCTATCTAAACCCATGCCGAAAGCAAATCCCTGATATTTGTCCTTAGAGAATCCCGCTGCCTTAAAAACATTAGGATGAACCATACCACAAGGAATAACCTCTACCCAACCTGTTTTTTTACAAACTGAACAACCTTTTCCAAGACAGACCTGACAAGTTACGTCTAGCTCAAACCCTGGCTCTACGAAGGGAAAATATCCCGGTCGCCATCTTATCTTTAAGTCTTTGCCAAAAAAACTTTTAACAAATCCTTCTAAGACTGCTTTTAAGTTAACGAGGGTCACATTTTTACCAACCATTAATCCTTCTACTTGATAAAAAGTGTGCTCATGAGAAGCATCTGTTGCTTCGTGTCTAAAACACTTGCCTGGCACGATAATTCTAAAGGGCGGCTGGTGAGTTTCCATATACCTTATCTGCATCGGAGAAGTATGCGTCCGCAGTAGTAGTTTATTCGTATCATTAGTATGCATTCGTATATTAGCATCGCGTTTAAGCCAGAATGTATCCCACATATCCCTGGCTGGATGACTTTCAGGAATATTTAGAGCATCAAAATTATAATATTCCGTCTCTATTTCCGGCCCGCAAACTTTCTCAAAACCCATCTGGGAAAAAATTGTTTCTATAATTCTGGCTACTTTAGTAATCGGATGAAGATAACCTAAAGATTGCTTTGGGGCAGGTAAAGTTACATCAATCCATTCTTTCTTGAGTTTGGTTTCAATTTCCTTCTTTTCAAACTCACGAACTTTCACTTTAATCTCGGCTTCAATTTTCTGCTTCAAAAAGTTGGCCTGCCTCCCCATGGAGGGTCTCTCGCCTTTGGGAAAAGTAGAAATTTCTCTCAAAAAAAGTGTAAGCTTTCCACGTCTGCCTAAAAAATTTATTTTTAGGATTCTCAAATCCTCCAAGGTTTTTACTTGGGAAAGATTCTCGCAGAAAGTTTTTTTAAGTTGGATTAATTGAATTAACATTGTTTTATTTGTTAATAAAGTATAACTCTAGCAAAACCACTGACCCCACAAGGAGGAGCACGCTCCACCAACTAAGGATTTTTAATCCTTGAAAGAGAAGCGTACTAATAACTACCACCGAAAGAAGTATCGCTTGCCTGAAAGAAACCCCAACCAAAGAAAAAGAAATGCTTTTTGGGGAAAAAAACTTTCTTGAAAAAAAACCGATTAGGGTAAAAATGGAAACCAAAAGTATTGCTAGGGTTAGATAGAATAAAAAAACCACCGAAACCCCTTGAGCTGGATCTGTACCCCAAAGAATAGAAATCCAAGAAATAGCCCCTATAAAAGCACAAAAAAATATACCGGCGATAAAACCTCTTACCGTCATATACTCTAATAATACCTCATTTTTCAATTAAAAACAAGCTTATTTGTACTTCTTTTCTCCAGCTTGAATAGCCACTTTAAGCCAGTTTTCAGGAGGCACAAATGGACAACTGTAAGCACTATTGTATGCACAAAATGGATTATAAGCCCGATTAAAATCAAGAATCCATTTCCCTTTATCTATCGTGTGTTTTACGGAGTCAAGATCAATATAACGACCAGCAGAATAAGTTTCCTTACCGTTTGTAATGTCACGAAAGGGAATAAATAAGCTCTCTTGTAAATAGTCACTTTTGTAGGCCTGAAGCACATAGCGAGTTTCACCGATTCTGAATCGAAATTCACCCCATTTCAGAAACAAGCGTTCTTTGCCACTGCTGTCTCCTACTTTAATCTTGGTTTTTTCTTTATGCTCATAAAGCTTAAGCTCAAACCGCAGTTTCTGGTCGGGAGGATAATAGGCAAGTTCTTTAAAACCTACTCGTGAGGATTTAGTCAGAGGAGACCGAGAATCTAATAAAAAAATTTATTTTTCTCTTGTCGCTTCTTCTCAAGATTTATTTTCCATTTTAAAAAACTTAAAGTATTCATACTATTATAATACCAAATCTGAGCCAAAATAAAAAGCCTCGGAACTCGAGGCTAAAAATGGCGGGTCAGCTTAGCTGATCAATCGCCAAGCTGAGCTTGGCGGGGACGATGGGATTTGAACCCACGATCTCCTGCGTGACAGGCAGGCGCTTTAAACCACTAAGCTACATCCCCAATTAGTAGCGGGAGTGGGGATCGAACCCACCAGAGATCGCTTATGAAACGACCTTAGACACCAGTCTACTTCCCGCCCTGACAAAATGAGCTACGCCGCCGCGAATTTCTAAGTTTTCCACTTGTAATTTTTAAAATACTTCTTTAATTGAACCTTTAACACTTCTTTTCCTTGACCACCTTTCAAAAATTTTTCTCTTTGTTTTGCGTCAGCCTCATAAAGATACCCTTCGTAATAAATCAACCTTAAAGGACGTCTATGGGCAGTAGCCCTGACGAAACCGTTATTATGCTTCCTCATCCGCTTTCTTAAATCATCGGACGTGAATCCTGTATAAAGCTTGCCATCTTTATCGCTATGGAGAATATAAACGTAATACATAACTTAGCGTAAGTGGTTGGCACGCTAAGCGTGCCTTAACCACGCTAAGCGTGGTTGCGGGGGCAGGAATTGCACCTGCGACCTCGAGGTTCTTATTACCCATTTGTTTCCAAATGGAATGGACTATCCCATCTACCTGAATAAGGTAGTTCCCATTATAGTCTCTGAACCTTCCCTGAACCGTACTTTCTGATTCAGGGCTTGGCTGCTGATTACCGAGAGCGAACTCTGACGGCTTCCCAGCAGTTTAGAGAATTTTCCACAGAATGTTACCACTCTGCGCCACAAAATTTTATGGGCCTCGCGAGCTACTACTGCTCCACCCCGCGTCCTAAGTATACTCGATTTCAGAAAAAATGCAAGGAAAAGCAGCATGAAGGAAATCCTTTATTATTTTCCTTAGAGCTTCTCCCGCCACTTTCTTGCGGTCGCAAAATTTTACCGAAAGCGATACGAACGAGAAGCTTCCAAAAAATTCAAAAATCCAAACTCAAAAACCCAAAACGCTGTCAAAGTAAAAACATCAAAGCAAAATCGTTGTCAAGGCTAAATCGTTTGACAAATTATTGATAGAGGTATATGATGGGGTGTTGGAAAATAGAGAAGTTCAATTCCAACAAAATCTTTGAAAAAAATAAATATGAGGTAGGAGAATGGGATTTCAAATTTGGGTTTTCGTTACAGGAGGACTTATAACAGCCAATGCAATATTAGCTACGCATTCTAAAAAAAATAGCGAAAAAATATTAGGAATAATGTATGTGCCCGTAGGTATTTTAGTGATAGTAGCAGGAGCCCTTTTAGTAGCGGGGGTGATATAGAAAATAAAGAGCAAACAAAGCTCATCAAGAGGGAGTCTCAAAAACGACTCCCCCTTTTTTATTGTCAAAAAAGAAATAGTGAGTTACCCCTCGATTTCACTCGGGATAAACACGGTGGGGTAAGATATGATAAACTAAACTTGTGGACTTAAACCTGCCTGTCGGCAGACAGGTCTGGAATATAGATATACTCATTTGCCTGCTGAAATACAGTTCTAACATCCTCTACGATGTCCCGTACCATTTTTCTCAAAATCTTAGATTTTGTAAGAAAAATGAGTATCCGCCGAAGTGAACGAAGTGAACGAAGGCGGACAAGTTCTCTAAAAGATAAAAAGACCCAAATGGGTCTTTTGTTGTGGATAACTTTCCCGAGGCCTAGCCTCGGGAATTTAGTTAAATGGCTTCGAGTTCTTCTAAAACTTTCTCGTAATTCTCAATCGCCTCTTCTGCTCGGGTGGAGGTTAATTTAAAGTTTGGTTCATGGACAATGTTGTTGCGGACTTTGTGGGCATGCCAGAGCCCATCAAGATTTTTAAGTTGTGCCGGTTTTATCTGTTTTAATCTTTCAGCCATGGTTTCGCCTTTATAACCAATTCTTTTTAGCAGGTAATCTATGAAGTTATCTGCTTCAATCACTGCTAATTTTAAATTTGCCTCATCTTTTTCTTCAAGGCGGGCTTGAATCTTTTCCCATTTTTTCTTAAGTTTACTTTTTGACAAAGTTGGAATTTCAGTGCCTCGCATTAAATACCTTAAGCTGATAGTTAAAATCTCTGTTTTCATAATAAGAATTACGATGCCAAAGATAAAGAGAATAGAAATTATAGCTGAAGTAAGTTTTATATAAAAGAAGGCCCTCTCCCATTCGGGAGACTCAAAGAAATAAAGTATGAAATCGTAGAGATCGTATAGGAAATATTTCATAGTTTCGGTCTCTGTTTATGCCATTCAGTAGCTTGCTGATAATTATTTGCTACTTTAAGAACCGTTCCCTCATCAAATGGTTTTCCCATAATCTGAAGACCTACCGGCAAACCTTTTATAAAGCCGCAGGGAATGCTAATGGCCGGAAGCCCTGCCAAAGAAGCGGTATCCATAAATATATCTTCCAAATACATCTTGAGAGGAGCATCTATTTGAGAACCGAGCTTAAAGGGTAAGTTCGGAGAAGTAGGAGCAATAATCACATCTACCTCTTCTAGTGCCCGTAAAACTTCATTTTTAATCACTGTTCTTACTTTTTGAGCTTTGAGATAATAGGCCTCGTAATATCCGGCTGAAAGAGTATAAGTCCCAAGCATAATTCTTCTTTTAACTTCCTGGCCGAAACTTTCTCCTCTTGTTTTAGTATAAACCTTAAATAAATTCCCAGCTTCTTTTGAAAGTCCATATTTAATTCCGTCAAATCGGGAAAGATTACTGCTGATTTCTGAAGGAGTAATAATATAATAACAGGCCACACCGTAGACGGTATGAGGAAGAGTAATTTCTTTAACGCTCGCTCCCAAAGAAGCTAATTTTTCAATAGCTTCTTTTATACTCCTTTCTACCTGCCAGTCCATACCTTCAATAAAAAATTCTTTGGGCACTCCTACTTTTAATCCCTTAATATCTTCTTTTAAAAAATGGGAGTAACTAGGTACAGGCCCCTCAACAGTAGTTGAATCGAGCTCATCTTTTCCGGCTAAAACCTGCAGAACCAAACTCGCATCTTCGACATCCTTAGTCATTGGGCCAATAACATCCATTGAAGAAGTCATAGCAATAAGTCCATAGCGAGAAACTCGGCCATAAGTAGGTCTAAGCCCCGAAACTGCACAAAAACCAGCCGGTTGGCGGATTGAACCACCCGTGTCAGTTCCTAGCGCAAAAAGGCATTCGCCGCTGGCTATGGCTGCTGCCGAGCCCCCCGAAGAACCGCCGGGGACCTTGGTTTTGTCCCAAGGATTATGTGTCGGGCCAAATGCCGAATGTTCTGTGGAAGAGCCATGGCCGAATTCGTCTAAGTTGGTTTTACCTACAATTACTGCTCCAGCATTTTTAAGTCTTTCAACCACCGTAGCATCAAAAGGGGGAATATAATTTTCTAAAATCCGAGAAGCACAAGTAGTTTTTATTCCATAAGTTACAATATTATCTTTGATAGCCACAGGGATACCGGCCAAAGGACTAATGTTCTGGGCGGCGGCAATTTTTTTATCTACCTCTTCGGCTTGAGCTAAAGCTAGTTGGGGAGTTTTAGTAAGAAAGGCAAAAATTTCTTCATCAACCTTTTTGATGCGGCAAAGCACAGCTTTTGTAAGCTCAACCGAAGAAACCTTCTTTTTCCTTAAAAGGTCTGCTGCTTCATGAATTGTTAGGTCGTATAAATTCATAATACTGCTTTTACTTTAACATATCCATCTTTTTTCCTCGGCACCCCATTTAGTATTTGGATTTTGGATTTTGGATTTTGGATTTTAGATTTGTCTTCTCGTATTACATTCTCCAGTCCCGTTACTTGCGCTGTCGGTTCAACTTTTGAGGTATCAACCTCTTTGAGTTTCTCAATATAATCTAAAATAGCCGAAAGCTGCTTACTTAATTTAAGAAGCTCTTTTTCGGAAAAATCAATCCGAGCCAGTTTGGCGATGTGTTGGACCTCTTTTTTAGAAATCATATTATAATCGCGAACTAAAGCCTGCCCGCCTAAATTTTGCTAGGCAAAACTTTGGCGGGTGAACTATTCCGATTTACTTTATTAATTTCAAAAACTCCTTCTCCCCAATAATCTTTACTCCCAACTTCTTTGCTTTATCGTATTTGCTCCCCGGCTTAATGCCTGCTACAACGAAATCCGTATTTTTACTCACGGAAGTTGAGATATCGCCGCCTAAGCGGCGGATTTTTTCTTTTGCTTTCTCACGAGTTAAACTTTCAAGGATGCCGGTTAAAATAAAGGTTTTGCTCTGAAGAGTTCTTTTAATTTGTGACGGATTTTTTATTTTAACAATCCTCAAAAGTTTAGTCAAAATATTTAAATTTCTATTATTAGAAAGCCACTGGTGGATGCTTTTGGCAACGACTCCCCCGATATCCTTCACTTTCTCTAAATCTTCTAAAGTAGCTTTCTTAATAGCATTAACGCTGCCAAAATGATTAGCTAAATCCAGAGCTGTTTCTTCTCCAACGTGTCTTATGCCCAAAGCATAGATAAATTTTGCTAAAGTTATTATTCTTGCTCTCTCTATTGCTTTCACAATATTCGAGGCGGATTTTTCAGCAAATCTTTCCAGAGGCAACAAATCTCCTTCTTTCAGTTCAAAAATATCAGCGACAGTTGAGACAAGTCCTTGATCTATCAACTGATTAATTATTTTCGGACCAAGCCCTTCAATATCAAAGGCCTTTTTTGAAACAAAGTGATAAAGTAATTTCCGCTGAACTGCTCCACAATCTGGATTAGTGCAACGGCAAGCCACTTCTCTCTGGAGTCGTATAACTTTTGAACCACAAATAGGACATTTTTGGGGCATCCTAAATTTCTTTTCTTTGCCGGTGCGAAGTCCCGGAATGACCCTCACTACGTGAGGAATAACATCTCCAGCCCGCTCAATAACTACCGTATCGCCAATCTTTACATTGAGCCGTTTAATTTCATCTTCATTATGAAGAGTTGCTCGAGAAATAGTGGTTCCGCCTAAACTAACTGGTCCCAGTACCGCTACCGGAGTAAGAGCGCTGGTACGGCCTACCTGAACGATAATATCCTCAATTTGAGTGGTAGTCTGTTTAGCTGGAAATTTAAAAGCTATAGCTCCTCTAGGGGCCTTGCCAGCCACTCCCAACCTCTCAAAAGTCTTATTATCATTAACATTAACCACTATGCCATCAATCTGATAGGGTAATTTTTCTCTGCTGGCTTTTATCTTTTGCCAAAAACGAACCACTTCTTTGAGATTCTTACAATATAGTCCCTTATCTACCTTGAAACCCAAAAGTAAAGCAAGCTCATGTTCTCGTTGATGCGTTTTCTGGCCTAAATCATTTATAATATCATAAGCCAGAAAGTCAAGCTTTCGAGTTGCAGCAATTTTAGGGTTAAGCTGCCTAATGCTTCCGGCAGCCGTATTGCGAGGATTGGCATACAAAGAGAGACCTAATTTTTTCTGCTCAAGGTTTACTTTTTCGAACTCTTTTTTGGTCATATACACTTCGCCCCTTGCTTCTAAATTTCCGTTTTGAGCAAAGCCGAGGATTTTTTTAATTTCAGAGCCACTGAATTCTAGGGCTTTTAACTCTTTTTCTTCAGGGAGGCGAATCCTTAAAGGAATAGAAAGAATAGTTTTTAAATTTTGAGTAACTTCTTCCCCCACTCTGCCGTCACCGCGAGTAGAGCCCCGAAAGAACATCCCCTTTTTGTACTCTAAAGAAATAGCAAAACCGTCAACTTTTAATTCACAAAAATAGTCAAATTTCCTAGCCGGGAGTTTTTTTTGGATTCTTTTCTCCCAAGATTCAAGCTCTTCTAGAGTAAATACATCTTCTAGGGAAAGCATGCGAACACCATGTAAAACTTTTTCAAACTTTTCCAGGGGCCTTCCTCCCACTCTTTGAGTGGGCGAATCGGGAGTGATGAATTCGGAAAATTTTTGCTCAAGTCTAAAGAGTTCGTGCTTTAAAGAATCAAAAGCAGCATCAGAAATCTCTGGTTTATCTAAAACATGATAAAGCCAACGGTGATGATTTATCACTTTTTTTAATTTTTCTATTCTTCTCTTTGCTTCTGTCCTAGTCATACCTCTATTATAATCTATCTACTTCTTAAAGCAAATGAAAAAAACTCTTCTTAAGAGCTTCAACTTTTAACTTTGAACTTTTAACTTTTAACTTTTTTACTACCATCCCGCCGCATAAAAAGTTATCTCTAATGCTCGGCGGACATCTAAGTATCCCCCGATAGATTTCATTATTAAATCAGGAGAAGTTTCAACAATATAAACTTCATAGCTTCCTTTACCCGCTAAAACACTGCCGATAAGATAAGGGGATTCGAGAGTTGGAGAAGGTCTATCTCCGAGTATCCTAATATAATATAGTGCCTTTTCAATTCCAGATTCTGCGGCAAAATAGCCTGGTGTTGACTGTCTGGCTGACTCGGACATTTTCATCTCAGTTAGAGTTATGGCAGCTACCACCATACTAATAGCTAAAATAGCAGACAGAATTAAAATAGTAAGAAGAAGAGCCACGGCACCCCTTGATTTCATATAACACATAACACATAACACATAACATTAAGAAAAATTTGTTACATGTTATATGTTCCATGTTGTATGATTACTTGTATATTCTCGTTGACACAGTTGTTTCTAAATGCATCTTAGCTGTGTCTTGATAACTAGGATTAGCTGAACGGATAGCCATTGAAATGGTCACTCGAGGTTGTATATCAATAATCGGCTCTTCGGTCGTGCATTTCCTTATATAAAATTGGAGGTTAGTTATCTCTACATCCTCGGAAGTTAAAAGACTATAAGGACTGCCATTCCTTTTTACTTTAAGCTGCTTTTGGGCCTCACCCAAAAACCACTTGAATCTAACATCTTCTCCTTTGTAATTAATAATATCCAATTCTTCATAACCACCCTCACCGGTTACAACATCAGCCATTCTAATTTCGCGAGCTATTGCTTCAAGAGCATACCTGGCATTATCTTGGACGCTTTGTAAGGCAAAGGTTCTCCTTTGTACCTCTAGGGCTCGGCTAAAAATAACCACCACTGCAGAAATCACCGTGATAAAAATCGTCATGGCGACTAGAAGTTCTATCAAAGTAAAAGCTTTATTTGGATGCTGGATGTTGGATGTTGGATGTTGGATGTTGGGCATCGGACTTCGTTTATCTATAATCTAAAATCTAATATCTATAATCTAATATCTACTTCCTTGACTTCCAATCATAAAGCCGATTTTCTAATAAAATTGATTGTTCGCGATTGCGCTCATCCCAAGTCACCTCTGAAGTTACGGCGATATCATCTGTTAGGGGGTCTGCATCCGGATTATCAATAATGGTTATTTCTCGCTTAAAAATACTTTCCACCACTCCTTCTTCGGGATTGATTTCTTCGGTGTATCCATAAAGAACCAGTCGGGGATTTAAAATAAGAAATTTATCTTCAAATGGCTTTAGTGTTAAAGAATCGTACTGTGCTATATAAGTACCGGCAGCCAACCCTTCGTTCCATGCCTTTGTGTGAAGCCAATTAGTTTCTCGAATGTTTCTGACTATCTCTACTGCCTCTTGAGCCAGCATTGTAGCGGTAAGTTTATTGACGCTAATTTGGGAAACAAAAATTATTTTAGTAAGCAAGGTAAAAACTCCCGTAAAAGCAACGAGAATAATAGTCACCACTACAAGTATCTCTAAAAGAGTAAAACCCCTAGAATTCATATAACACATAACACATAACACATAACATTTAGAAAAATTTGTTACATGTTATATGTTCCATGTTGTATGATTATTACTCCACCACTACCCCACCGACTGCATTTACTCTTATTAATTTTGACTCTTCTCCTGCCTCAAGTGTAATAGTTGCTTCTGTCCGGCCAGAGGGATAATTTATAGAGGTTTCCGGATCGGGCGGTAGAAAATATATTGAGATTGGATCGGGCTCTGTCTCCTTAATTTCTACCCGAGAAGAAATAAAAATTTCTTTTACTAATTCGGCTCCACCATCATAAAGTCGGTTGATATTAATACAATCAGGATCAGAATCTTGGTCAGCAAATAGTATATAAGAATGAGGATTATTCTTATTGAAATAAAGCCCATAACCGCAGGGAACATCTCCATCACTCTTTTTAGTAGAAATAGCCATACTTTGTACCCTTCTGATATTTGCCGTTAATTCTTGGGTTGTACTTTTTAAGAGGCGTGAGCCTTGAGTAGTATGAAGACGAGCCAAAAGAAGAGCGGAGAGAAGAGCAATAATCATTGACACAACAGCAAGTTCTGCTACGGTGAAACCCTTTGAATTCATATAACACATAACATATAACACATAACATATAATACATAACAAAAATTTATTTCGTGTTACATGTTACATGTTTCATGTTACATGATTTAGTATCCGATAAAATTAAGATACCAGTTTACTAATTTATCACCCCAGAAAATACTTATTAAAGTTGCTGCTGATAAGAAAGGGCCGAAGGGAAGTTGAGACTTCCAATTTAGTCTGCGAGACCGAGGTCGAGCAGATTCTAAATTGAGAACCCGCCGAAGCGAAGCGTAGGCGGGTGGGATATATATCAAACCCAACCCAATAATTCCTCCCGTTACAAAAGCAAGCATCAAAGCAACCAAAATATTTGGCCAGCCCAGCAGCAGCCCCATAAAAAGGGCCATTTTTACATCGCCCCAGCCCATCCATTTGCCTCGAGAAGTAAGTATTAAGATTAGGAAAAACCCGGCAGCAAGCCCGGCAGCGATTCCTCCGCCTCCTAAATTATAGAGGACTTTAGTCCTCGTAATCGGGATTATCTTAAAAAGTAAAGCCCCAACAATAGCCGGATAGACTATCTGGTCAGGAATGATAAAGTGCTTTAAATCGTAAACGAAAATTACGATTAAACAGGAAATAAAAAAACAATATAGCAATATAGCAATATAGCAATATAACAATTGTTCACAAGAAAATTTCTCAAAAACCAAATAACCCACCGAAACAAAAAGAAGACCAGTGAAGAATTCTACGAGAGGATACTGCCAGGAAATCCTTTCGCCACAGTAACGACATTTTCCCTTGGTCAAAGCAAAACTTACTAAAGGAATAAGGTCATACCAAGCCAGTATTTTTTTACATTTAGGACAGTGGGAGCGATTAAATAAAAAACTCTTGCCAGTGTGAAGCCGATAAATAACTACATTAAGAAAACTGCCAACGGCCAGCCCAATAAGGAATAAAAGAATATACACCATTAGTTATCAATTAATGTTACATTCCAATACAATAAATAGGGTCTGTGCAGACACACGCGCCATTAGTGCTTGAACTGCAGTCATTAAGGTCAGTATCAAGTAGAGACGAAGTAGTACTTTCCAGACTGGCAGCAGCCAGAACATAACCCAGTTTATCATCGTCCATATAATATTTGTATTTATGAGTAGTATCATTAACCGGATCTACTGGAAGAGCAGCGAGATATGTAGGAACCAAAAGAGTCAACTGAGTATTCCAAGACTCGCTATCAGCTGTGCCCGGATATCTATCATTGTCATCAAAATACATCTCTAAAGCCAAGGATACCTGTCTTAAATCGGCAGCTCTCCGGGTATCCCTTGCCCTAACTCTGGCAGAGCTCAAAGAAACTAAAACAATAGTGGCTAAGATCCCAATGATGGCAATAACTACCAAAAGCTCAATTAAGGTAAAACCTCTTTTTCTCTTAAACATTTATTTTTTCACCTCCTTTCCAATTAGATTTTAGATTTTAGATGTTGGATGTTGGATGTTGGACACCGTTTTTATCTAATATCTAATATCCAAAAGCCAATATCCAACTAGAGTCCTCCCGCCAGATTATACATCGGCATTAAAATCGAAGCAACAAGAATAGCTACCGCAACACCCAATATAAGAATCAAAAACGGTTCAATCAAACGAGAAAGATTAGCTACTATCCTTTCTGCTTCTTTAGAATAAAAGCTAGAAATATTTCCGAGTATTTTATCCAACCGACCTGTCTTTTCCCCAACATTAACCATTTGACTAACCATAACTGGTACATCTTGGCTTTGCGAAAGAACCGAAGCAATGCTTGCTCCACCCCTTACTTCCTCGGCTACCTTATAAAGAAGTTCTTTATAAACAGTATTGTCGATAACGTCGGCTGTGATTTTTAAAGCCCTGGTAATGGGCAGTCCTCCTTTTATGAGAATACTTAAATTATCAGCAAACCGAGCTAAATAAGTAAGCTTCAAGAGCTTACCAAAAACCGGAAGTTTCAAGATGAGTCGGTCAATGGCTCTTGAGCCCTCTTTTGATTTTTTAAATCGGAACAGTCCCACCGCTGCCCCAAAAACTATCGCTAAAAACAGCCACCAGTATCCTTTCAAGAAATCGCTCAACCAAATAATAATTTTAGTCGGAAGCGGCAATTCCTGACCGCTTTCTTCCAAAACACCTACCAGCTGTGGGATAACTACCGTCATCACCACAATACCGGCAACAATAAAAACGCTTAAAATAAATGCCGGATAAGTAAATGCTCCTTTAATCTCGCTCAGTAGATAATATTGCCTTTCCAGATAATCGGCCAGATAGGAAAGTGATTTCTCTAAGTTTCCAGAGGCCTCCCCGGCTTTAACCATATTAACGTAAAAGTTAGAAAAAACTTTTGGATGCTTGGCTAGGGCTCGTGAAAGCGAAGAACCACCTTCCACATCCCCAGAAACTTCTAAAATTTTCTCTTTTAAAATGCCAGAGGTTGTCTGTTTTACTAAAACATTAAGACTTTCTAGCAAAGGGACTTTTGATTCTACTAAAGAAGCAAGCTGTCTAGAAAAAACTACCACATCTTTTTTTCCTACCCTTTCAAGAAATTTAATTCTTTTAGCAAAAATTGGAGTTTTTGCTGCCGGTTCAACCGAAATGATAATTAAATTATGTTTGAGCAGTAAATTAATAGCGGCTTCCCTTGAAGGAGCTTCTACGGTGCCTTCTCTAAAGTCGCCGGCCTCGGTTCTTGCGTGATAATTATAAACAGCCATGATTAAACTATTTTTCTAATAGGGTCCTTAACTCTGACAAATTAAGTGAGTATTTCTCGGCATTCCCCATAGAGATAAGACCACTTCTTACCAGCCCAGCTAAGGAATTATTTAAGGTGAACATCCCTTCTTCAGAGCTGGTCTCTATAACCAAATCTACTTGATGAATTTTTCCTTCCCGAATTATATTTCTTACAGCCGAATTAGCAAGCATCACTTCACAAGCCGGAATTCTTCCTCCTTTAAGTGAAGGAACTAATCGTTGAGAAACTATAGCGGTAAGGGTGGCTGCTAATTGGGTTTTAATTTGACTCTGTTGGTATGGAGGAAAAGTGTCTATAATTCTGTCAACAGTTTGAGCGGCATTATTGGTATGCAGCGTAGCAAAAACCAAATGGCCGGTTTCAGCGGCAGTGACGGCAATGCCCATGGTTTCTGGATCTCTCATCTCCCCAACCATAATCACATCGGGGTCCTCCCTAAAAGAACTGCGAAGCGCCCGAGCAAAACTTTCAGTGTCGCGACCGACTTCCCTCTGATCAACAATAGCTTTATCCGCCCTAAAAACATATTCAATTGGATCCTCAATAGTAATTATGTGGTCTGGTCTTTCGTGATTTATTTTATCAATAAGTGCCGCCAGAGTTGTTGACTTCCCATGCCCAGAAGGACCAACTATAAGAACAAATCCTTGAGAGGGTTTAGTAAATTCATTAAGAATTATCGGTAAATTCAACTCCTCCATTGTTCTAATTTTCATTGGAATCACCCTTAAGGCAGCACTAACATAACCTTTCTGACGAAAAACATTCACTCTGAATCTCACCTTATCCTCAAAAGAATAAGAAAAATCAATGTCCTTTGCCCGTAAAAACTTCTGTTTTTGCTCTTCGGTAAGCAACGCTAAACATAACCCTTCGGCCGCCTCTGGAGTAAGCACCTTTTCGCGAACGAGAGGAATAAGCCGTCCGTCAATACGAAGACTCGGCGGCCGGCCAACAGAAAAATGAATATCAGAAGCATCTTCTTTGATAGAAGTAAGGAGTAGTTTGTTTAATAGACGTTCTATTTCCATTTTATTATTTTATTATTTTATTATTTTATTTTTAAAATTTATACTTCTACTACTTGTAAAACCTCCTCTAAGGAAACAATTCCCTTTAAGGCCTTAATAATTCCATCTTGTTTCATGGTAATCATTCCCTGACGTTTAGCTTCTTTTAAAATCTCTGTTCCGGTTGGGGAAGCGCCGATAATCTTTTCCAACTGGTCAGTCATAGCTAAAAGTTCAAAAATAGCAACTCGACCAGATTTACCTTTATAGTTGCAATATTTACAACCTTTTCCTTTATAAAACTTCAAATTTTGGAAATTTATATCCGGCCTTAAACTTTCAGGAACTTCACTTAATTCTTTTATTACCAAATCTCTTTCTTTTTTGGGAATAGAAACCTCCTCGCGACAATGTTCGCAGAGCCGTCTTACTAGCCGTTGAGCAATAGCTACATTTAAGGAAGTGGAAATTAAAAATGACGGCACCCCCATATCAATAAGCCGTGGAATTACTCCTATGGCATTATTAGTATGAAGCGTTGAGAGAACTATGTGACCAGTCAGAGCCGCATGAACCGCCAGTTCGGCGGTCTCTTTATCTCTAATCTCACCAACTAAAATCACATCTGGATCTTGACGAACTATTGACCTCAAGCCCGAAGCAAAGGTATATCCGATATCCGGTCTTATCTGAGATTGATTTACTCCCTCAACGAAATATTCTACAGGATCTTCTAGGGTAACGATATTCACCCCTTCTTTATTTAAGATATGGGTGATGGCATAAAGTGTGGTTGATTTACCACAGCCAGTCGGCCCGGTAAGAAGCGTCATCCCATAGGGCTTTTCAATATTTTTTTTGAGAATTTCTAAACCCCTACCCCAAAAGCCAAGACCTTCTAATTTCAAGAGTTTGCCTCCTTTTTCTAAAATTCTTAAAGCTACTTTTTCGCCGTTAGCCGTGGGCAGCGTTGAAACTCTTAAATCTATTTCCCTTCCCTCAACTCTGGTGCTAAATCTTCCATCCTGTGGAATTCTCGCTTCATCAATTTTTAAATTAGCCAAAATTTTTATGCGCGTTACAACTGCTGAATGATGCCTCCGGGGAAGCAGCAAAGAAGTATGAAGTATCCCATCTATCCTGAATCGAATTTTTAGCTCTTTATCTGTCGGCTCAATATGAATATCAGAAGCACTCCTCTCTACGGCATGTCTCAAAATTACAGCTACTACTTTACTAATCGGCGCTTGGCTTATTGCCCTTTCTACATCTTCTGATTTTTTAGGTATCGGCCTTTTGATAATTCTTGAGGGCCTTAATTCCTTCTCTAATTCCTTTAATGCTTCTTTTGCTTCCTCGGCTAGAGGTCTGTACTGTCTCAAAATTTCATCAAAATTCTTCTTAGAGATTACATAAGTTTCAATCTCAAGGTGGCGCCAGACGCCAATAAACCTTAATGCCTCTAAGGCGCCGGGGTCCCGAGGATTAACCATTCCCACGCTAAGTTTATCTCCCTTGCGAGCAAAGGGAATGAATTTATAGTAGGTTACTGTCTCTAGAGGTATTGCCCTTGATAACTCTGTAGGAATACTCTCTCCGGTAAGGTCTTTATGAGGAAGATTGAAAAATTCTGCCTTGGCTTTAGCTAAATCTTCGGGAGGAATAACTTTTTTTTCGTAAATTAAATCCTCCAAGGTTTTCTCGCTTTCTGCTGCTTCCCCTTGGAGTTTCTTAAGTTCAGATGGTTTAAGTAGTTTTTTGCTAAGAATTATCTCAGCTAAAGTATTAGGCATGCCAATTAGTAAGGCTTAAACGGATTATCTCTGCCGGTTACCCCTGCTTCCACCGGCAAATCCCCATAAATTTTTGCTTTTTCAAACCAGGGATGTTGGAAAATACTGAAATCAAGAATGTCTGGTATCTTTCTCATCATTTCTTCTGCTTTTTTCTCTAGAGCTGCTGGAGTCAGACCCTCAACTATCTCTTCAGAAGGCGCTAATGTCCACCAAATAACTACTCCCCCAATAACAAGAACCATCACTAAAACCATAAGGAGAATTTTTTCTTTTTTTGTCATAGGAATTTATGTTTAAAAATTTAAAACTTCATGGATGGTTCAAAAAGTGGACCATCTTATAAAAACCCATCTTCCCTTAATTCGTTTGAGAGTGAAATCTATTAAATTTTGCTCCCCGGAAGAAACAGAAGTCAAAATTACTCTTACAGATATTTTTTCTTTTTCGGAATCTATATTGAATTCTTCAATAGAAATTTGGAAATTTTCATCCTTGTATTTCTTAACAGCCCCTACAAAAGCTCCGTAAGAAATAAACATGTCTGCCGGTTCGTCAGATTTTGGATACAGAGCATAAGCTATAACATAATCACCCTTTTTCAATAAATCAAAATAGTCGATAATTAATTTTTCTATATCCAATCCTTCTGCTTCTTCTTCAAAACTTTCTTGTTTTTCTTCTTCTGCTAATAGCAGGTCTCGTTGCTGTTTTACTTCATTTAATTCTATCAACAGTTGGTCTCTGTCTTGTTTTACTCCATCTAATTCTGATAATAGTTGGTCTCGATTCTGTTTCACCTGATTTAATTCCTGTTTTACCCCATCCAATTCCTGCTGGGTTTTAAGTAATTCTTGGCCAGTCTTAAAATACAAATAACCCAGAACTCCAGAAACAGCAGCTAAACCCAGAATAGCGATAACAAGAATCAACGAAAGTTTTTTCATTATTTGGCCACAATCTATTTTTTTATAATCTATTTTTATTATACTATATATTTTATTATTTATGCAGAGGGTAGTTTAATAAACTCTTGTCCCCAGTTCCTATAATCCTACAACAATAATTACATTTAGAGCTATTTTTTAAAGTTATTTTTTTATTTATTGGCACCATAATTCTATTTTTATTTGATAGCCACAATGCCATGTCCTGGCCATACAATATTTACATCTATTTTTCCTTCGTCATCTAATTTACTCACAAAAAATGAACGCTTTTCCCATTCCGGATGATTAACCCATTTACCTTCTCTATCTACAATAAATATTCGGCCTTTAAAATCGGGGAGTTCTGCTGCAATGTCCGGATACCATTCTTCGATCAAACTTAGATTCTGTTCTTTTGCAATTCTTTTTATGTCTGAATGGTAATCTTCTTTTGGATCTATGTACCCGCTTACACTAAGAACTCCAACGTCCCGAGGGAAAACAAAATAACCCTTAATATCTTTCAACCAACTTACAAATTCAGCATTAACCAGATGCTTACCAACAATACGCCTGATATACTCTTCAACCAGAAGACTAAATTTATTCTCTTGTCCCTTAAGTACAATTATGACTTCTATCTCTTTAGCAGGCAGGGTAGAACCAAGGTTGAGCTTAATATTTTTATAGGCCTTAACAAGCGCCATACAATGTATTCCTGAAGGAGTTTTGTAGGGACGATGCCCAAGGATATTAACTATTACTGTGTTCTCGCGTACCTCCTCCTGTGTAAAAAGAGGTTTAATTGTATCGCATCCCGAACCCAAAAACGGCGAAGATAATCCTAAATTGAATTCCCATTGCTGGTTATTTTTATTTACTCCGACACCTTCTATTATAATCTTCTCTGGAACCTCAAGCGAAACTAAAAATCTTACAGCAAACCAATATACAGCCGCAATAATTACAAGTAATAAAATCAATATTATGACTATTTTCTTCTTCATGATTAATTTTTATAAATTATCCCGTCTCCAAAACAAAGAGATTCTTCTTTAGTCTATTTTTATAAGCCAATGATAAGTGGCTATTCTAACTTCAGGGTGGCTCTCTAACTGTTGAATGATTGAATCTAGTTCGGATGGATGAGTAACTGGGACAAGAACTTGATAAAATCCCAAGTCCGAATCGCTTCCTAAAAATACACCATTAACTCCAGCCACTATTTCTTTAATCCGTGCTTCACTTGTTCCTTCTTCAAATCCCATAATAACCTCATCTCTTACATAGATAGCTCCGGTCTCTGGGTCTTCGTAGATTCTCTCTAGTGTTGGTAAAGAAACTTCATCAATGGGAATTTCTTCTGCGGTTGGTTCTTTAACTTTCACCATAATCCTTAACGCCTTGGGGTGGACGACTCTTATTTTATGTTCCTTTCCCTTACGCCAAAACTTAAACCAAGGCACGGTTTCTTCTGAAGTGACAAAAAGTAAACCGGGAATTCTTCTTTTTAAAAACTTTCTTAGATATTCTTTTGAGTCTTTGTGTTTTCCTAGATAATCTTTTAATTCTTTATCTAATCCCTTTATGTCATTATCTAAATGCTTTGCTAAATAGGTTTTTGAAAGAACATCTGCCTTTACTCTTGATAATACACATTCATTGTTAAGTTATAAGTATAAGAAATAGTTGTTTCCCCCTCCGTCTCCTTTATTTGAGCAGAAAGAATAATGTCGGAAATATCCATTATTCGTAGATTGTTCTGGACGGAGGCGAGAAATCCTTTAAAGGATTTATAACTGCCGGCAATTTCTAAATCAATAGCTACTTTTTGGAAAGCTTGCTTGGCGATGCCTGCTTGGCCGATAACGGGAAAACTATAATTTATATCTTCTAAAAGAAGCCCATTTTCAGAAGCAAGAGTTTCAAGCTGGACTAAAATACCAGGGATATCGGGCTTCTGGGGAAGCACCTGTTCTGCTTTTTTCAATTTTGCCCCTCCCTCTTCGTACTGCTTTTTTAAAACTTCAAACTTAGCTAAAAACTCCTGGATATTAGTAAGTTCCTCTTTTTTAGAATTTGCCTCCGACCGTAAATCTTTTATTTGAGAAATCCCTGGCTTTATGAAGATTAAGCCAAGACCAATGATAGCGAGTATTAGGATTATTAAAGTTATTAATGTTTTTCTGGTCATGTTTTTATTTTATTAGTGTCTCCGGATTAAACGTAAGATTAAACGTAAAACCTACTTCTCCACTTTCGGCTCTGCTCATTTCTGAAAGAAGTACTTTGGTAATATCAGAATCCTCCTCAAAACTCACAAATTGACGAGCCAGGGCTGAATGATTTACAGCAAAACCATCGAGGGTTAGCTTGCCTAAGCTTTGTGCCTGAAAATCATAAAACCAAACTGTCGGTACGGTCAAATCTTCCAGTTTTTCAAAAATCTTTGTCCAGTAAGTGTGAGCCGGAACAATCTTTGCTAAGCTTTCTAGTCTTTCTTGAGTTTTGTAAATTTTTTCTTCTAGATTCAAGTCTCTTTTTTGAACCTCATCTTCAACGAGAGTTGTCAAATCTTCAATGTTATCTTTAAGGGTTTTTTTATAATAAATCTCGCCGGCCCAGACCACTAAAAGAGAAATGAGAACCACAAACAAAGCTTTTTCTAAAAGCGTTACTGAAACTTTTGGTACTCTTTTTTTTCGGGGAAGGAGCGTTATTTCTTTTGTTGTTTTGGGCATGGATTTGTATTTATACCAACTCCCTAAGAGCCAGCCCTGTGGCTACCGCCAAGGAAGGAGCTAATTTAATAAGCGTTGGTTTTAAAATTTCGGGATAGATAATGCGAGTAAAAGGATCACCAATAACAACATCCAAATTAAGCTTTTCAGCCATATAACCCTTTAACCCCAACAGACGAGCCGAAGCACCTGTTAGTATCACTTTCTGCAACTTTACCTTGTGCTTACGAAGATAAGAATTTTTCATCTGCTCCATTTCATTTATAATCCTATCAATGGCTGAAATAATTAACTCGGCTGATTGACTTCCTTCATCTTTTATTATTCCTTTTTGTTCTTTCAGCCTCTCTGCTCTTTCAAAACTAATAGACATCCCGGAAGAAAGAATTCTGGTAAATTCAATCCCACTTACTTCTAGGTTTCGAACTTCTCTTACTACAGATGTTTCCACAATATTTATATCGGTACTGCGAGCGCCGATATCAACTATTGCTACCGGTGTGGAGTCGTTGCCAATCAATGCCCGGATCAAGGAAAAACTTTCTATCTCCAGTGTTTCGAGTTTTAAACCACAAAATTCTATTACGCGAGTATATCTATTGATGGTTCCCTTGGGAACAGCCACAATAAGAACTTGAGATTTTGTCTGGGTTGGAATTTTCCTATCTTTGGCCTCCCCGGGAACCTTTTTGCCAATAATTTTCCAATCCAACACCACTTCGGAAAGAGGAATGGGAATGTATTGTTTAGCTTCGAAAGGAATGGCTTTCTCTACTTCTTCTTCGGGCATCTCGGGAAGTTCTATTACTGTAGCAAAAGAGGCAAAGCCGGGGATAGAAACGGCGACATTACGAGCAGTGATTTTTGCCTCTTCCAAAATTTTCTTAATCATTATCACTATTTCTTTATCCATCATTTCCAAACCCTTTGCTTTTGCCCGAATGGGGCTGATCAATTCTAAACGACCTTTTGTTCCTAGTGTTCCATAATTTTGGAGGGTAGGTTTTTTTTTCTCCAATCCTAATTGCACCACTTTTATATTAGCAGTGCCAATATCGATACCAAGGTAGCCCGATGGCTTTTTTTTAAACCAAGACATAATTTTAATTGCATTCACTACACGGCACTTCTGTAGTTTCTGCTGGATCCCCTTCTACTCCTGATTCACTTACCGCAATTATTTTATAATTAAACCAAGTGTAGCCAGCTCCAGCCGGTATGGTATTATCTTCGTAAGAAATATTAATAGTTGAACCAAGGGGAAGAGCAGGATAAGAAGCATCGGTTGCCCTCTTTCGATAGATGTTATACGAGACCCCAGGTCTCACCGGAGAATCCCAATAAAGTCGAATAGTGTCGGGACACTCTCCAGTAGAGATGAGATTTCTCGGAGCAGAAGGCAGGCAAGGCAGAGTAATGACGCTTATGATATTGGAATCTGTGAATATAATGTAATTATAAGCTCGAATAAAATAAGAATAACTGGTCAACTCTTCAAGCTCCGTATCGGTAAAATTAGTTGCTGTATAAGGATTACAACCCGGAGGAGTATCGTAAGCTTGGCAATATGAGGCAGGAGTAACATTAACTCCCGCTCTCCAGATGCTGTAACCATTTGCTCCAAGCGAGGTTGTCCAGGAAAGCCCCACGGTAGAACAAGTAGTTAATTCAGAGTTTTCAGAAAGAATAAAATCACCGATGCTTACTTTTACTTTATAGTCAGCACCACCCGGTTCATTGGCACCATTAAAACTAATCCAGCCGATGTCCTCACTCCAGGCCCAGTCCTGAAAATCACTATTTGCATCAACCCAGACTCCATAATTAGAACCTCTTAATTTTATCCACCCCTTATCTTCGGACGCCATAGAGACAATTTGGGCCCAACCATCAAGTTCATTGTTAGCTGGATCGTATCTGGCAGAATAATTAGGCAAGTCGGGATAAGGACCGCTTGGACTAAAATCAATCCAACCAATATATTCACCCCAGGCAAACCCAACAACATTACCATCGGCCTCAATATCAACTCCGTAAGCCGTATCTCCTTCAGCTCCGGGATTTAAGTTATTAAAACTAATCCAGCCAACATTCTCCGACCAAGCCCAGCCCGAGCAAGCATCGTCTTCAGCAGCAAGGACAGATTCCGAAGTAAAAATAAGTAAAAGACCCAATATAATCAAAGTGAAAAATAGAATCTTTCTATGCATAGTAAATTATACTATAAATGGGGTCGCCAAGCAACTAACTTTTAATTTCTATTCTATTAACTCTCCGGTAATGGTGTAAAACTTGTCTTCATTAATAACGTAAACTTCTAACCGGTGAGTTTCTCCATTCCAAAACTGCATTACTTTTTCGTGCTCTTCAACGCTCTTTGCAAACTCTCTGATACTTTGGTGCGACTCATCACTGAATGATATATAAGGCGGGTCAATACCTCCTGCGGCAGTAATCTTTCCTTTTACCCAAAGACCATTTTCATAATGCAGTGTCATCTCATTTTGCATACTCCAGGAACTATACCACTGCCACTGATCATCTGCTTGAAAAATGATATTTCCTCCCTCGCGAAAAATTTCTCCATCGTTCTCTTGAATAATAAGTTTATTGCCGCCAAGATTAAGATCGCCTTGCGCGTCGCAAGTAGCACAAGTAAGCCCTCCTCCATCGCCGCCAACTTCATCCCAACTAGTGATACAATTGGCTCCAATACACAACTGGCCGCTGGAAGTGATTTTGTCAGACACCGTTAATTCACCGCTACCTCCATTAATATCTATAGTTTCTGTTCCAGCACCATTGTGAAGTACAATATTTCCTCCAGCAGAGATTGGATTTTGGGTCCAGTTGCCCAATCTTATATCGTCTCCATAAAGAAAATTTACTCCCAAATCACCAGTTTTCTTTTGATAATCAGAACCAGTATTAATGGGGGCGCCAACATTTCCGTATGGCGGCTCCGACTCCGGCTCTGTCCAGGCAAAAACAAGTCCAATGCCAAAAGCCAGGGTGATAGATAAAATCGCTACCGCGATAGAAGAAAGGACTACATTTTTTTGGTTTTTGATGAGTTTTAGAAACTTAATCATAATTTCTAATTTTTAATTTTTATTTAATTTTATTATACCATTTCTCAAAATTTTCTGCTATAATAAGTTATCCACAGTTTTTCTCCAAAACTTGTTTTGGTAAAAAAAACTGGTGTCCGCCGAAGCGTAGCGTAGGCGGGCTGCCCCCCTTGTCTTTTCAAGAAGACTTTGTTAATCTAAGTTAAGAAAGAAAAAATAACTATGGCAAAAGAAAAAGAAAAAATTTACCGCTTGCTTTTAACATTAGGAGGAATTATTATTTTAATTTTAATCTTCTTCTCTTTAGGCAAATTACCTTTGCCTAAAGGAGAGAGTGAATCTAATATGCCCAAAGAACAAGAACAACAATCTAAAACCCAAACCGCCCAAGAAGAAGCATATCCGCACAACCTCATTGAGGGAACAATATTAGAAATTGACCATTCAAAGCCAACCAGCTTTGTTTTGGACGCAAACACCTCAAAAATTAGCACCGCTAAAACTCCTTCAATGGAAAAAACCATTAAGCTTAGCAAAAAGACTAAACTTGTTCTCTTTGACATGACCACTAAAAAAGAATCTCCCCTTAAATTTTCAGAGCTGGAAGTAGAAGATCCCCTTGTCATCGGCACTGATGAATCTACTTATGAAAAAGTAAATGAGCTTGATGAGTTCGTGGCGACAAAAATTAGTAAATACGTAAACTATCCGGGAGAATAGAATCATGAATCAAGAATCAGGAATTAGGAATCATTATTCATAATTCATAATTCGTTATGCCAAAAAATAACATCAAAACCCAAAAAGCCAAAAATCAACTAACTATCCTCCTTAACCCAAAACTCTATCCTTTGGAGGCTATCTACAGCGCCTGTTATGTCTTTATTGACCGGGCTTATTTGTTTTTAGATGGCGACCCCAAGAAAGAGGTAAAAGTTTTTATCAAAGGAAAGGGCAATCTTACTCCAAAAAAACTAGAAGCACTAGCTGGAGAATTTGAGAATGAACTTTTGAACTGCGCTTTGAGAGCGGCTATTGCTAAAAATACTAAAAAGGTCAGAGAAACTATTGTGGAAAGAGCCCTGTTTTCAGCCCTGCCGCATGAAGAAGCATCTCAAGACGAAGAGCAGATTGAAGACGACCCGCTGGGAATTGCTGTGCCATGGGAAGAGAAGTATGGGAAGAAATAAATTTTCAATTTTCAATTCTCAATTTTCAATCAAATCCCAATTTTCAATTTTCAATTGTGGTGATAAATTTTAATAAAAAATTTTATAATCTCAAGTCTATCCAAAAGGCAATTAAGGCCTTCCACGGACTGGCTGATTTTAAGATAAGTCAAAACAAAAAAACAATCACCGTAAACTTAGAGAATATCAATCCCGAGGCAAAAAGTGCGATCAAAGATGAGTTTTGTAATTATGTTTTAGGTCTAATGAAACAATGAATAAGACCGGATTTTTCCGCTTCAAAAAACTAGACTCCGAATATTTACTCACCAACGACCTTGGTGATTTTGTAATGCTCAAGCCCAGAGATTTTAAAGATTTCCGAGAAGGAAAACTAAAAAAAGATGGTCCCGTCTATCAGGAGTTAGACCAAAAGTTTTTTACCTCTAAATCCTTCAACTGCGAAAACTGTCAACAAAGATTGATTAACAGATACTCCCGATACCGAGAATATCTAAGCAGCGGCCCGGGGCTTCATATCATTGTAGTAACGCTGCGATGTGACCACGCTTGTAGATATTGCCACGCTTCATCAAAGAGTATGAAAAGATATGATTTAGATATGAACAAAGACACTGCTGGAAAAGTAGTGGATATGATCTTTGAAACCACTTCTCCTTCTATTAATGTTGAATTTCAGGGGGGTGAACCTCTGGCAAACTTTGAGATAGTAAAATTTATTGTCAATCGGGTCCTTGAAAAAAACAAAAAAGTAAAAAAACGTCTAAGATTCAGCTTGGTTTCAACAATGACCCTGCTTGATGACAAAAAATTAAATTGGCTTCATAGTAAAAAAATCTCTCTTTGCAGTTCTCTGGATGGACCCGAAAAACTTCATAATAAAAATAGACCTAAACTTGATGGCAAAAATGGTTATCTTGGCACCATAAAAGGCATTAAAAAGGCAAAAAAGAAATATAAAGATTTGCGCTATCAAGTAAATGCTTTAATTACCACAACTCGTGATTCTTTGGTTTATCCCAAACAAATTGTCGACGAATATGTAAAATTGGGCCTAAGAGATATTCATTTAAGATATCTTAATCCATTTGGTATGGCAAAAAAGCTTCAAAAAACAATCGGTTATAGCCCAAAAGAGTTTATAAGGTTCTATAAAACTGCTCTAGATTATATCATTGAATTAAATAAAAAAGGTGTAGATATTAGAGAAAGATGGGTTAAAATGATTACCCAAAAAGCTTTCACCGACAATGACCCCAATTTTTTAGACCTTCGTTCTCCTTGCGGCGCCGGCATTGGACAATTAGCTTATCACTATAATGGAGATGTTTACACCTGCGATGAAGGAAGAATGATCGGACAAATGGGAGACGAAACTTTTAAGTTGGGCAATGTCCACAAAAATTCTTACCAAGAGATTATGTCTTCTCCGGTAACTAAATCTCTATGTGTGGCTTCTACTTTAGATGGACTAGCAGGCTGCAGCGATTGCGTATATCTGCCCTATTGTGGAGTATGCCCCGTGTTTAACTATGCAGAAGAAGGTGATATCTTTGCCCAGGCCCCGAACAATTTCCGCTGCCAAGTCAATACCGCTATTATGGATCACATTTTCCAGAAATTCCAAGACCCGAAGGTGTTGAAAATATTTAGAAAGTGGTTAGGAAAATAATAAAATAATGAGGTACGTATCGCTCTCTATATTCTTGGGTGGCAGCTGCAATCTTAATTGCAGCTATTGTTTTATTGACAAGAAAAATTTAAAGAAAATTAGTCCCGATGTGATTAAATTGAAAAAGGGTATTGATCTTTTCTTAAGATGCTCCACAAAAGACCCAACAATCAATTTCACCGGCGGAGAACCCTTACTTTATTGGGAAATTTTAAGAGAATTGATAGAATATATAAGAGAGAAAAAACGAAGAATCTTCATGGTAGTTTCTACTAATGGGACTTTACTTGATAAAGAAATGTTCAAGTTTTTAAAAAAATATAATGTGGCTCTTTCAGTAAGCTTGGATGGTAAAAAAGAAGTCAATGATATCTACAGAGGCTCCTTTGAAACCGTTTGGGGAAATATTAAAGATTTAGATAGGGAAAGAATAAAAATTTCTTCGGTATTTACTCCAAAGACAATAAATTATCTAGTTGAAAATATTAAATTCTTTGTTAAACACGGATTCCGCCAGTTTGACTTTTATCCAGAGGTATATGGCTTATGGTCAAAAGATCAGCTTAGAAATCTAGAAAGGGTTTTTAGTCAGCTGAAACTTAGTTTCAACGGAAACTCTCAAGAAACTAAGTTTCAATTTATAGATAGGATACTCCACAAAAATACTGAAAATTTCTGCTGCCAGAAATTAAACTTAGCGTCGGATGGAAATTTTTATCTCTGCGACAAAGTATTTTCTTTTTTTGATGAAAGAAGAAAAAAATATATGGTCGGCGATACTCAAAAAGGAATTAACGAAGATAAAAGAGAAAAATTGTTAAAAGAGGCAAAAAAAGAAATCCTTAAGGAAACTCAAAATAAATGTCTAAAATGCTCCTGGCAAAACTACTGCTTCTGCCCGATTGGTTTGTATCTTTGGGCCAAAGAAAATAAAAAGGATTTTGAAAAACATTTTAAAACTTTCTGCGGAATTTCAAAAATCTACATATCTGCTTTCTTAAAGATATGTCAAAACCAAAGAAAAAAATATTACTAATAGTCCCCAAACCTCGCTGGCCAAAGATGCTTGAGTTTAAAGTAGCGCCCCTTGGACTTGTTTACATTGCTGGACTTCTTAAAAAGAATGGTCTTGAAGCAAAAATCATTGACATGACCGTAGAACCTCTAACCAATCAAGGTTTCCAAAGATTTCTTGAAAATTACAGACCAGATATAGTAGGATTTTCGGCAATGACCCCTTTTTATCCAGGAACAAGGAAATGGATTAGCATAACTAAAAAAGCTCTGCCTTCCTCCCTAACTATTTTAGGTGGACCCCATGCCTCTTTATTAAAAGAAAATATCCTGAAAGAAAATCCCTTTCTAGATATAATTGTTTATGGAGAAGGAGAGAAAACAATGCTTGAAATCGCCAAAGGTAAAAATCTTGATTCCGTTGAGGGAATTGTTTTTAGGAAGCAGAAAAAAATACAAACAAATCCTCCAAGACCACCCATAAAAAATTTAGACCTCCTCCCCTATCCGGCCAGAGAACTCTTAAAATTAGAAAGATATGACCTGCCTTTTTCTATATTAACAAGTCGCGGTTGTCCCTACGGATGTATCTTCTGCGCCAGCTCTAAAATATGGGGCAAGCTCTGGAGAGCAAGAAAGGCCCAAAAGGTGGTAGATGAAATAGAATATCTTTATAAAAACTTCTGGTCAAGAAAAAAATCAAGTTTTTCTCAGAGTATAGGCATTTTGGACGATGTATTTTGTTTAAATCTCAAAAGAGCTAAGGCTATATGTGAGGGACTTATTAAAAAGAAGTTGAATAAAAAAATTGCTATTGGGTTTTGGGGAATGAGGGCAGACCTCATTAATAAAGAACTTGTTACAAAACTCAAGGAAGCAAATTGCCAGCAAATATGGCTTGGCATAGAAAGTGGCCAGCAGAAGATTTTAAATAATCTCTGCAAAAATATAACCTTAAATCAAATAAGAAAAGCAGTAAAGTTAATAAAAGAAGCTGGAATCAAAGTTGGCGGCAATTTTATGATTGGAAATCCCGAAGAAGCTCTTTCAATGGCTCGAAAAAGTATAAAATTTGCCAAAGAATTAAACCTAGACTGGATTGGCTACAACCTCACCACCCCATTCCCTGGTACAGAACTACATGAATGGGTTAAATCACACGGCAGATTTCTAACCAAAAACTGGGAAGATTATGCCGGGTTTCCTTATAAAGACTACCAAGACAAAGAAAGTTACTATCCGGTCTTTGAAACCGACGATTTTTCAAAAGAGGAAAGAATGGAAGTTTTTTGGGAATTTGAAAAATTAGCTCATCCAAAATAAAAAATGAAAAAAGAAAAAAAATTCTTTAATAACTTCATGAACGCCATTGGCTGTTCCGAAGAAACCAGAAGAAATGGACTTTGGTTGGTAGATACTTTAATTAAGAATGACCCCGAAAATCGAACTAAATTCGAGGCCTCTTTTAAAATTAAGAACAATAAAATTCCAAAAGAACTTCGGTTTTTAAATTTTGATGCTAGTGCTTATTCTTCTTTCAGTAGTGCTGGTTTTTTAAAAAGACTGAAACTGTTTCGTGGCATTATTGATGGAAGGATAAAAAATAAACAAAAAGAATTAGTATTTGAAGCACTTGAAGAATCCTCTCCAACCAATGTTGATTTATATTTTGGGGCTGACATAAAGGACAACAACTACCTCTTTGCTTTTTGGCTAATTTTTGGTGGGGTTCAAAAAGACGGAAGCGTTGAATTCTGTTCTTATGACACCAATAAAATAATTAAAAAAATCTTAAATAAAGTCGGGGCAAGACCCCCTAAACAGTTAAAATCACAGATATTGAACTTTGGTCTTGATGTAGATAACCAAGACTTATTTTTCAAAATCTATTGGCTCCATAATTTCTTCCCAAAGTTCACAGAAG
>Ga0315547_1000383_pt1 | contig 45772 bp, 46 predicted proteins | sample SalMarSW160240MG_2_FD_202542 | JGI IMG/M metagenome (GOLD analysis project Ga0315547, IMG submission 202542) | Salt marsh sediment microbial communities from the Plum Island Ecosystem LTER, Massachusetts, United States - Salt Marsh Sediment SW1601-240 ...
CTAATGACAAAGGATGCTTTAATTTTTCACTGAGATTGATTAGATTCTTGAGAGAGGTGTTGAAACAGTCATGATAGATCAAGTTGCCCTGCTCATCGATAACCGCACAATTGATGTGATCGCTGTGCACGTCCAAACCAATGTACTTCATAGGGTGTCCTCCTTTGTTTTGGGTTGTTTGTTTTTTGCATATCACAATTTAATGGCTGAGTGGGACACCCGCCCTTTCTATTTTACCAGCTGTTTTTTGATTGCTGATTTTGCGAGTTTGCGAATCGTTTTTGAGATGTTTGAGAATTGGCGCAATCATTCCCGCCGTATGTGAGCCTTGTCCGTTATACCCTAAATAAAAACAGAGGATAGCTTATGGTAAGTGTGAGAGAAATTGGTAAGGGATTTGGTTGCCTATCTGCAGGTATTATTCATTTATTTCTTGGTGCAGTAGGTTTAATAATACACGCATGGACAGTAATTATTGCATATAGCGTAAAAGGTTTCCTCGCCGCTGTAATAACACTAGCCTGTCCAGTGATATCGGAAATATATTGGGGTTTTCATATATGGAACAGATCAGGAATATTTTTCAACTCTTATACTATTGCGTTATTTATCTACGTAGGATTAGGGATATTGATGTGGATATCTATGTTTGTTTATAGCAAATTGTCAGAAGATAATGAAGTAGAGCATTTTTCGAAATATGCACTTCACCAGGGGAATACGAATAGCAATATGAAAAAAATATCTAATAAAATAATCGCAATTTTTGGCATTGTTACTTACATACTATCTGTTATAGCATCCGCTACTGACCTTGGAGGAAATTTAAAATTTCCTATAGCTCTAGTCCTAATATCTGGAACATTAAGTCTTATATTTGTCATAATGGCAACGATACGTCTATGGAATGTAGAGAGAATTTTATCAATATTATTTTTATCCTTTAATATTATTCTAATTACATTATCAGTTTTTCAAGAAGTAATCATGCCTACGTACGGAAGCCCACTTGTTATTCTAACGAATATAGTCAAAGTAATTCGTATCATCTTATTTATTTGGGTATTAATAAAACTTTTTAAAACAAATTCTAGAAACATTGTGGTTGAATCATAATTATTTTTTCAGTTTTTCTTGCCTATTGTATTTAAAAAAGCGTTTGACAAAATTAATTCAGTCAATTACTAATATCCGTATGACTTTATATTTTAGTTATATGATATAAAAGAATTATTAGAATAGGAGATTAACCATGTGGTACAAAATCGTATTTTCTAAAAGTGATATAGCTTATGGTAAACATTCTAAATTGGCTGACATATTAGAAGAAATTCTACAAACACCATTTGCACCTAAAAATATCGGTTACTATCACGAAAAAGATACAAATAATTATTATCTTGAAGTGGAAGATGTCGATTTTTTCTCTAAAATAATACAATATCATAATGCCTTCGAGTGTTCAAAACCAGAAGTATTTTTAATAACACTTTTAAAATATCCGGCTTAATCATAATTATCGTTTGTCTATTTTGCAAGTTGTAATTATCCTCTCAAACATATGAAATTTGTATAACCATTGGCTGAACCTAACGGCTTGAGCTGTTGTATGAGTGTTGATTTTGCGAGTTTGCGAAGTGTTTTTGAGATATTTGAGAATTGGCGAAGTCAATTCCGCCGTAGGTGACACTTGCCCGTTAGAAGTTATAAGAAAATGTTCTTTGAAATAGAGATTTACCCTTCTGGACGGAAGATGCAATTTCCCGTCAAGATAAAGGAAGGGGAGGTCGGAATAGCGGCCTGTGTTCAGTTCTATTCTCCGGGCTAATGGGGAATGTTTCATTTGCCATACATACTCCGGTGGAGTAATATGAGTGGAACATCTAAGAAACATTTCTCGACCTCCCATTTGGTTGTGCGCAAACCAGTGGGGAAGCGCCTTGCGAGGGCGCTATATAAATACGTGGTGAGTAGGTTACGACTCGTGGCCACGAGTTTAACATATTATCCGCGAGGTTAATAATGTTTAAACTTAAAATAAGTATAGACATAGATACAAACTTAATACTTCGGTTATTAATTATATTCTTAATTCTATGCTTAAAACAGTAACAAGGTGGTTGGGGCGCTTGAGCGTCCCCACCGCACAAAGTGACAAACATAAAAAGGAGGAAGTAAAAAATGGGAGAAAGTACAGCAAATCCAATTATGAGTTTATTACCATATTTACTTATATCGGTAATATTTGGGGTTGTCGCACATTTTTTAGCAAAGGATAAGGGTAGAAATATTGTAATGTGGACAGTTCTTGGTGCGTTGCCATTTGTCAATATTTTCTGTTTCTGGTATTTTGTTGGTGCATCTAATTTAAGGACAGAGAAAAAAATTGACGAATTAATTTCAATGTTGAATAAGGAGTAGAAGATTGTCCATATTTCTAATCCAAGACTTCTAACCATCGCATCCAGTTGACCGAAGGGTTTTTGCGTGATTTTAACATTTTTAGCGTTTTTGCAAGTAATAACAAATTTTGAAGTTCAGTGCGTTGAAACCTTCGGTAACTGATGCAAAACGTTAGGTGTTAATAAGATGACGTTATTTTAATAATTGAGGAGGGGAAATGGGCACTCTTGGAATTTCTGAATTGTTTCTCATCGTATTAATAGTGGGTTTATTATATGTCCCTTTTTATTTACGTAAAAAATTTCCAATGAGAATTTGGTTATCTGTTATATTGGGATTTATTTATCCATGGGGACAGTTTTATATTAAAAAGAATTCAATTGTTTATGTTATCGGTTTGGTTATACTTGCATTTTTTCTAAATCTTTTTTTATCAGAACTAATAGCTGTTATTATCCTTGACTTAATAGGAGCTATTATAGGTTACTACCGTGTAAATAAAGAAATCCAAATTTCCGCCTTAATTGAGAATAATAAGCGTAACCATTTAGCATCCTAACCTCCGTTGAACTGGACAGCGACAGCTCTGAGCTTGTGGATTGTTGCTTTTATTTAAAAGGAAAAGTTCTTTTGCAGAGCTGAGTAAGAGAAGGAGAGTGATTGTGGATGTTCTACAGGTTCATTCCCATTTACAGATTCCTGGTAAATCAGGAATCCTTATCACAAGCTGCTGGTGAACAGTGACAATTAGGTTCTGTATAAAAGTATGGAGATAAAATATGGATTATTCACAGCTATTTGCTGATTTCTCAAGTGCTTATTTTTTTAGTGCTTGTTTGCAAGCAAACGCTTCTATTATTGCATTAATTGGTGTGTTTTGGATTTTTCGAATACAATCTATTAATTCAAATATAGACTCAATAAAGATAGCTCTGTCTATGGAGCGTGGTATAACTTCGGATTTAAAATTAGAACCAGATATCATAACTATTTTTGAATTAAAAGATACTGATGAACGCAAAAACTATATTGAAAAACAGGTTGAAAATGAAAGTGCAAAATCCTTATTAAAAAGTTGGTTGGAAAAAGATGTAAATAAAACTGATATTATGAATTCCATAAAAACTCCAATAATAATTATAGCAATTGGGTTAGTGATCGATGCCGTTTGTTTAGTTTTTTCTAATTTTATTCATTCCTTGTGTATAATGGTTGAACTATCTATTATTTCTGTCGCTTTATTATACCAAATATTAATTATCTTTAAAGTTGTTAAAAATGTGATTGATACTTTTAAAGTTGGGGACAAAACAAATAAAAAGAAACCTAACGAATCTGCTTCGCACCTGACGCCAAATAAATAAAATAATGATAGCCGAAAATCTTTAATTTGGCGTTAGAGTGTGCCAAAGGCATCTCTTCGAGGCAAGCAGGGGTTGAACAATCGATTCCACATAACAGCGAACGCTGTTGTATGATTTGAGGATTTTGGAGTTTGGTATGCATTATTGTCTCAAGGAGATCCCTTTGGGAAAAGGTGAAGGATTTACTGACTTAATTTCGCTGTAGGTGAGGCGTAGACATATAGGAAATTATTATTATTTGACACAAGAAGCTTGTAATTTATAAAAGGAATAAAATGGGTAAGCAGTAAAAACTATTAGAAAAGATTCTACGAGGGACATCTGACATTAATATTCCTTTTTCAGGTATTTGTCATTTGTTGAGAAAATTTGGCTTTGATGAACGAACTCGAGGAGACCATCATATTTTCACAATGGATGGCATTGAAGAAATACTGAATTTGCAACCCAAACGGGCAAAAGCAAAGCCATATCAAGTAAAGCAAGTTCGTAATGTCATACTCAGATACAAGTTGAAGTTGGAGGAAGAAGATGAGGAATAAATATGAGATAATCGTTTATTGGAGTGATGAAGACAATGCATTTATTGCGGAGGTACCGGAATTACCAGGATGTATGGCTGACGGGGCGACATATCAAGAAGCTATTTCAAATGCTGAAGTTATTATCCAGGAGTGGATAGAAACTGCAGAAGAATTAGGGCGAGCAATACCTCAACCAAAAGGTCGATTAATTTATGCCTAACAATTTCATTCACCCGACAGCGAATGTAGTTGCATAATTTAAAGGCTTTAGAGTTTGGTTAAAGTTTTCGAGTTAATAAAAGATGTGCCGGTTTAATTTCGCTGCGGGTGATGAATGACCGTTAGGTACTAAAGGAGGTATAAATGAAATACAAGTATATTTGTAGAAATGAGAAATGTAAATCTATAAACGTTTTTGATGCTGAAGTAGAATCGTTTGAGATGAATATTCTAGAAATTCTTCCAAATACTCGTAGAAAAAGTGAAGATAATCGTAAAAGAACATATATAGTAAACTGTCCTCAGTGTGGAACAGAAAATAAAATTACTATTGATATAGGTTTATTATGAATGATCAAAATACTATAAATGGTACTGCACCATCAGATGAAGATAAATTTTATATTAATTGGGGACGAGAAACAGTCAAGGAAAATATAAAAGTGCTAAACGATACTCTACGTTTATTCATCACCCTTGATACAGCAATTATATCTGGATATTTGACTTTTTTTAATAAACTAAATATTCAAAATAGTATTTTAAAAATAATTCCAATAGCGCTTATTATATCATCCCTTATTATAGCAATATATAGTATCTATCCAAAATCTGACAAAATATCAATGATTTCACCAAGCCAAATAAAAATATTTAAACAGGAAAGATATGAATTAAAAAAATGTGGATTATTTTGGTCTTCTATTTTTTTGTTTTTTGCATTTCTACTATATCTAATTTTTGTAATCTTCAAATTTTAACAATATGATACCTAACGAATCTGCTTCGCCTCAACGGAGGTCTCTGGCGAGACACCTGACGCCATATAAATAAAATAACGATAGCCGAAAATCTTTAGTTAGGCGTCAGAGTGCGCCAAGGGCGTCTCAATGCGACAAGCAGGGGTTGCTCCATTGGAGTCCCGATGGGAAACAAAACCATCTACCTGGAATTTGCACGGCTTTGAATTATTCTGATAATCAGTGATAAACAGGTGGAATATTCAGATCATCGTAGCAGTTTTAATCATAAACATTGTCTTTACATCGGACATCTTGATAAATCCTTATAATAATTGGCTTGATACTCACGGAATCCCGAATTTTACATAGACTACTCCAATGCCGCAATTTACGGTTTAATTTCAATAGACATCTTTCTGTATTGACAACAGCGCTGCTAGCGGTGGCGCCCTTTTTCTAAGTGTTTTATCAAATAACACCATTTCTTTCCCGCATTTTGTGCATTACAGTTCCGTCAGGTCCTTAGACTTGATGGTACGATGGAGAGTTGCGATAAAAGCGTCAGGATTAAGCTCCTGACTCAACTTAGTATAGAGCTCCTGACGAAACTGAAGCTATGGAGAATATTAATAGTTCCGTCATGTCCTCAGGCGTGACAGATAAACCAAAAATTTAAGTTGCCCAAATGGAAAAAAGGCGGGGAGCCCCGTAGCGAGAAGGACATAAGTCGATTGTAATTACCAATACAAATCTGTGATAATCCATAAAAATCAATAAAAGAATTAGTTTTATTACAATTCGGATAAATTTCCGATTTAATGTTTTCAATGTATATATATTAGTATATATTAAGATGTAGTGAATAAAGTGATTGAAAATAAAGTTTACCGTGAAATAAGCAGGTCATACTAATTGCAAAGTTTGCCCTTAATAAGAGTAAATTTTAAAATATGAACATGAAAGGATACAATGAAAATGTTAAATAAAAATCTCATTCTTGTGTTCTTTGTCTTAACTTTTGTCGTCATCATATTCGCAGGACAGCCGATCAAAAACACGCAGGTAACCGTTTATAATGACAACCTGGGGCTGGTTCGTCAAATCCGAACTTTAGATTTAAAGAGGGGTATATCGGAAATCAGGATAGAAGGTATCTCGGCAAAAATTGACCCCACTTCTGTTCATCTGATATTTCCAAAACAGGCAAAAAAAGTAACTCTCTGCTTGTTTTTCCCCTTGATGTAAAGGCAAACCAAACGGTTACAGTTAATTATACATTTCAAAAAAGGTGGTAGTAAGTCTCTTTGTCCGGGCAAATCTCCAAGCAATCGCTATCGTATCTCAAACCTGAAACTCCAATAATATATGTAAAAGGAGTTGGCCCAAAGCGTGCTGAAGCCCTGGAAGATTCCGGCATTAAAACTTTTACCGATTTAGTATATAGATTTCCTCGAAGATATCTTGACCGCAGTACAATAACTCCAATCGTGAACTTAAAAGTCGGAACAGAAGCCACGATAGTGGGTAAGGTTTTCTCGCAGAATCTGGTTAAGACCAGGCGCAGGCCATTTTATCAGGTTTTAATAGGTGATGAGAGTGGACAAATCAAATGCATCTGGTTTAATGGTATAAAGTATATTAAGGATGCTTTTAAAACAGGCGATATAGTTGCGATGAGCGGTCGTATTGATTTTTTTAATGGTCTCCGTTTGATTCATCCGGATTATGACAAATTGGAAGCCGGAGAATGGGATCCAATTCATACTGCTAGAATTATTCCGCTCTATCCCTCAAATGCCTATCTCAAAAAAGTGGGATTGGATAGTCGCGGAATGAGGAGGCTATTGAGGCCGATACTGGAGCAGCTTCCTCTATCCTTTGACGAAATCTTGCCTGAAACCGTAATAAGCAAATTTGAACTAACCGAAGTAAATGAGGCTCTTTGTCAAATTCACTTTCCTGAATCTATAGAATCTTTGAACAGAGCTCGCAGAAGATTCAAATTCGAGGAGCTGTTCTTTTTACAGCTTCTACTGGCTGTAAAACGAGAAGGTATTAAAGCAGCTAAAAAACCATTCAAGTATGAATCGCCGGGACCTCTTTTAAAGAAAATTTATGATAAACTAAGTTTTGAACTGACGGATGCACAAAAAAGAGTTGTTCACGAAATATGGGATGATATAAAATCTCCTGAAGTTATGAATCGTTTGTTGCAAGGGGATGTGGGCTCAGGTAAAACAATTGTGGCACTCCTTTGTGCAAGTATTGCCATCGGGAATGGTTCTCAGGTTGCCGTAATGGCGCCCACTGAAATTCTTGCTGAGCAGCATTACCGAAACTTGAAACTACTTGGTGAACCGGCAGGTATTGAACCAAGATTATTAATAGGAGGTCAACCAAAAAAGGAAAGGGAGAAAATACTTGGAGAAATAGAGAGAGGCTCTATTTCTCTTGTAGTGGGAACTCATGCACTAATTCAGGAAGGTGTAGAGTTTAAGAACCTCTCTCTTGTGATAATTGACGAACAGCACAGATTCGGTGTTGCACAGCGGGGTAAGCTTATCGGGAAAGGTTTAAATCCCGATGTTTTAGTGATGACGGCAACTCCAATACCGCGAACACTTAGTATGACTCTTTATGGTGATATGGATGTTTCTGTTATTGACGAGATGCCGGCAAAAAGAGGGAAGATAATTACAAAAATTGTGAATGAAGACCGTCTTGCCGATGTTTATAAATATGTTGGAGAGCAGGTAAAAAAAGGAAACCAGGCATATATCGTTTATCCGCTTATTGAGGAATCGGAGAAATTAGACCTCCAGGCTGCTATTCAGGGTTTTAAGTATCTTAAAAAAAATGTTTTCCCCGATTTAAACCTTTCTTTGATTCATGGTTCAATGAGTCCTGCTGAAAAAGATGAGATTATGAAGTCTTTTACAAGCGGAACTGTAAATATTCTCGTGAGTACAACCGTTATTGAAGTTGGTGTGGACAATCCCAACGCTACTATCATGCTGATTGAAAATGCCGAGCGTTTTGGCCTTACCCAGATTCATCAACTTCGTGGTAGGATAGGACGTGGTGAAAAGAATAGCGTTTGTATTTTAGTAGAACGAAAGAGGACAGAGATTTCTCACGGGAGATTGAAGACAATACTCTCGACGACAAACGGGTTTGAAATATCTGAGGAAGACCTTAAATTACGTGGTCCCGGTGAGTTTTATGGGACAAAACAACATGGATTTCTAAAGATGAAAATTGCAGATTTAGTATCTGATAAAGAATTGCTTAAAATAGCCAGGCGTGAGGCATTCCAACTATTAGCTGAGGATCCTCATCTCAGGCGTACTAATAATAAATATGTGCGTAATCATTTAATAAAAAATTACTCAGAATATTTAGAATTCATTAATGTTTTATAGGAGAATTGAAAAGAGTCATATATACTCCAACTCGCCTGGAAGTCAGACAGGTAGGGGCAGAATTAATCATCTTTTTACAAAGAAGATATAAATGCAATATGGTGTTTACCCAAACGTGGTAGCCAATTCTAGAAAACCGATAGATTTAAATAAAATGAAAAGATAAAAAAAGTATATTTGCAGAAAGAGTAAATTATGAGTTTAATAAAATATGAAGATGAATACATCAAGTGGGTTGAAGAATTAAAAGGATTAATTCGGAAATCCCAAATAAAAGCATCTATTTCTGTAAATATCGAGATGCTAAAACTTTATTGGAATATTGGAAAATCCATTTCAACGAAAACAAAGCAAGAAAAATGGGGAGCATCTGTTGTAGAACAACTTTCCAAAGACTTAAAATCATCTTTTCCTAATCAACAAGGGTTTTCAAGGAGCAATCTGTTTTCAATGAAAAAGTGGTTTGAATTTTACTCATCTGCAAATATTGAAATTGAAAAAGTCCAACAACTTGTTGGACAAATTCCATGGGGACATAATGTATTAATTGTGACTAAAGCAAAAAGTATTGAAGAAGCAATATTTTATGCAAGTAAAACTGTGGAAAATAACTGGTCAAGAACCGTTTTAGCTCATCAGGTAGATTTGGATTTTTACAGCAGATCAGGAAGAGCGATAACTAATTTTCAAGAAACATTACCTGAACCTCAATCTGAACTTGCTGTAGAAACTTTGAAAGACCCGTACAAATTTGACTTTTTAACACTACAAGAAAAAGCGTTAGAAAAGGACATCGAAGATCAATTAGTGAAGCATATTACGTCATTTTTGCTAGAATTAGGAATAGGATTTTCTTTTGTAGGCAGACAAGTCCCGTTGAAAATTGATGGACGAGATTTTTTCATTGATTTGCTATTTTATCACATAAAATTGAAATGTTATGTTGTTGTAGAACTTAAATCTGTTGAATTTAAGGCTGAATATGCAGGGAAAATGAATTTATATTTGTCTGCGGTTGACGATTTAATAAAAAGTGATAATGAAAATCCTTCAATTGGATTGCTTTTGTGTAAATCAAAATCGAAAGTTATGGCAGAATATGCGTTAAGAGGAACAACTCAGCCGATAGGAATTGCAGAATACGAAATAATAAAGTCAATCCCGGATAAGATTAAAGGTGAATTGCCAACGATTGAACAGATTGAAAAAGAACTGGCTACAACAATGGCTATAAGCCATAGCGGGCGAAGTACTAAATATGAATAAAAAACTTAGACATAAACATCAGTGCGGGTATGGACATAAGTGCGGGTAATCCCGCTACGGCTTATAGCCTTTACCGTTATGCATCATATATTAACCATTCGGAGACCCGTTCATACGAATCGTCTGATCTGGCGACTGTAATACTTGTCAATCAATTGATATTTTGTATATTTGATTTATGAATATAGTTGAAAGAAATATTGACAGAATTAAAAGGCTTTGCAACGAATATAAAGTTGCGAGGTTGTATTTATTTGGTTCTGCTTTAAACGATAAATTTAACAATAAGAGTGATATTGATTTTATTGTTACATTTAGAGATATTGAATTAATTGAATACGCTGACAACTACTTTGATTTTAAATTCTCATTAGAAGATTTATTACAAAGACAAATTGATTTATTGGAAGAAAAATCGATTAGAAATCCTTTCTTGAAAAAATCTATTAACTCATCAAAGAAATTAATTTATGGATAATGAAATTTTAACATGGTTATTTGACATAAAATCTTCAATAGAAGAAATTGAAAGTTATTTCGGAGATGGTGAAAAAAAATATGAATATCATAACACATAATCAGAGAATTAACTATGAGTACGTTTGAACTTGGTTCAGCTACAGCTAAAGGAGGTTTTTCTAACGAAAAGGCTGTTTGTGATAAATTTAATAATTGGGAAACCGACAATGAGGCACAAATTTGGCTTAAAGTCATGGGATACGACACCAGACAGATTGATTTTGTTAAGGCAATTCATATTCCAACGAGAATGAAAAGAACGGATATTGAAAGATTAGGATTAAAAGAGAGTTATGAAGAATTGATGAGGTTCAAAAAGGCGGATGCCCAATTGAGAATTATGATTACTATTGGAAAAATAGTAAAGATTGAAAATTTGTCACTAAAAAAAGCAAACTCAGATGCAGATTATAATCAGGTAGATAAAAGATGGGTAGAAACATACCAAGAAATGTGGGAATTTAATGACAACGTAGAATTTGGACTTAAACTTTTTATGGGGGAAATTAACCGACTTCTCATCTTGAAAAAATTAAGAGTAAGATGTTAAGAGATAGTAGAAGAATGTTTCTTGATGAGTTCCCAAAGGACTTAGGGGGTGAAATTCTAAACTTCTTCACTAAAAATAAAATCCTTGTGGTTACGGATATACTGAAAGGCAGAGGAGGGAACCCACCTAATAATTAAATATTGGCTATGAGCAAGATAAAAGCAATAGCAATAGAAAAAGTAGAAAATGAGATAATGAAAACGTTGTTCAAGCGCTGTGATTGTCCTATGGAATCATGGGAGGTAATTATTGTAGATAAGGATGAGCAATTTGAGGACATGAGCACAATTTATTACCACTGTGATGAATGTGGTGAAGATTATACAATACTCGATTATTACACAGGTAGAATTCTCTATTTTAATCCGAAGTTTAAGGGAACGAAAAAATACCCTCGTGGGGGGACGTCGATATGAAGTACACAAAGAGTAAGGTTCTAGAGAAAATCAGTGAAATGGGCATAGGCATGATCAGAAGATTTGATGCTAAATCGGAGGTATATAGTCTTGATACCAAATTCATATATGTCCGTACTGCAAATGCTAAGATAATGAAGGACTCTACAAGAAAGTATTGGTATGGGATTCCTAAACCTATAATAGAAAAATACAATGGATTTGGTAAATTATTTATATTATTTATTATGGACGATGGCACGAATATATTATTGATTCCTGCAACAGAGTTTGCAACAATGGTGCAGGGAATAGAGATCGATATGGATAACAGATGGAAACCATATCTTTACTTAACTAAAGAAAGGGCAACATTTCATTCAAAAGGAAGGATTATTGATATCACAAAATATTTGAATAACCTAAAGATAATCAAAGAATATATTGTACCAGAGAAATTTGTACAGAAAATAACTGAAAAGCCCTCTCCTATAAAGGAAAGAGAAAGAGATCTATCAGAAATCATAATTGAGTATTCCACAAAAAGTGAGTTTCATAAAGAATTTGAGAATGCCATTCTGAGAGCTTTTCAGGAATTTGGATTTGATTGTGAATGGATAAGTGAGGGAATAAAAAGTGGAGATACAGACATATTAGTAAGGAGCCCCTATAGAATCATAATAGACCCCAAGACAAGAAGTAATGGTTCTCTTGCAGAAGTTAATTTCACTAGGATAAAACGCCATAGAGACATTAATAAAGCTAGATACATAATCGTATTAGCCCCGGGATTTGACCCTGCTCTTAGAAAAGATGCAGACCGAGAACAAGTATGCTTGCTTACAGCAAAGATGCTAGTAAATATTTTACTGTTAAATGAAGATTTTTCACTATCGCCTTCGGATTTAGAGGATATTATTTCAACAAGCGGCATGGTTGGTGATTCGAAGTTAAAACAGCTTGAAGAGAGGTATTCTCGTGAAATATGTTATGTTAATCACCTTATAGAAGTAGTAGAGGAATTGAAGAGCCCGCAATCCTTAGATACTTTGTATGGAATAATTAGAACAAGGGATAAATATGAAAAGCGGCCAGAGACAAGTAAAAGAGAAATATCTCAAATCTCAGAGCTCCTAGCGTTACCCCCGATAAGTGCAGTAAAAATTGATGCCAATGGGAAATATGTCAGGATAAAAGAATTAAGTGATGTAAGAAGAAAAATGATGTCCATCGGGAAGCTTATAAAAAAACTTATGGATAATAAAGCTTGTTAATTATCGAATATTCCGAAAAAGGATAGAATGATATAAAATTAAAACCTTTAAATCTTATGTTTAAGATAGATACTAAACTTTGTACGCTGATAAAAATCTTGCGAAAACACTTGGCGTAAATCTTAATGACGGTAATATCACATATATTGGCATACTTAGGAAAATCTGTAGGTTTTAAAATAGTAGATGTTATTGAGCACGGTTTATCAAAAGCTGATAAAGGTAAGATTAGGGTAGAAGATATAATGGTTTTCCAAAAATGAGTAAATTAAATAAAAATAACTAAAGTAGAATGACTGCCAAGCAAAGCATTTACCTAACACAGCATATACACTACGGGTTTACATTCTCGCCCCTAGGGACTTCCCGACTTTATTGGTATTTCTTATATGCTGGAAACGTTATAAAAAATCAAGGTTAATATATGAAGAGGAGCTATTATGCCGGAAGATAAGATTGATAAAAATCAAATGCTTTTTCTTGGATTAATTCAATCATTGACTACAAATGCCTGGATTCAGTTAGGAAAGCAGAAAAACCCCATTACTGATAAGATTGAGCGTAATCTTAATGAGGCATCGTTTACAATTGACATGCTCGAAATGCTTCAAGTAAGAACTAAAGGCAACTTAAGTAGTGATGAATCCAGAATTCTCGAAAAGACGATTTCAGAACTTAAAATGAACTTCGTTGATGAAAAATTGAAAGAGAGCAAAGAACCAAAAAAGGAACCAAAAGGGGAAAAAGAGGCAGATAAGAAAGAAAAAGAAAAGAAAGAGAAAGAAAACACATCCTCTTAACCTAAAATAGTACAGCAAACTTAGAATCTCTTATAGAAATTTAAATTAAAGGACTATTATGAATTATTTCAAGAGCAACAATGGAAAAGTAATACTCACACTTCTGACATTCTTATTAAGTTTTATTGTTTATTTAGATACTTTGGCACCCACAGTGTCTTTCTGGGACTGTGGTGAATTCATTGCTACGTCATATACTCTTGGTGTACCTCATCCACCTGGAAGCCCGCTATTTCTTTTAATTGGTAGATTGTTTTCTATTTTACCAATCGGAAGTGATATTGCATACCGTGTTAATTTAATATCACCTATAGTCAGTGCTCTTGCAGTTATGTTTCTCTTTCTCATTATTGTGCAGTTGCTCAAGAGTTGGGGAAACCCTAAAACTCCTTTGCATAAACTGGCTGTATATGGAGGAGCATTTATAGGAGCAATGACATTTGCATTTACTGATAGTCACTGGTTTAATGCGGTAGAAGCTGAAGTTTATGCGTTCTCAACATTTTTAACAGCAATAGTTGTCTGGCTCATCCTTAAATGGGAAGAGCATGCAGACAAACCGGGACATGAGCGCTATCTTTTGATCATTGCTTATATAATTGGTTTGGCGTTGGGTATCCACTTACTCAATTTATTGGCGATCTTTTTTATAGCGTTGATTATCTATTTTAAAAAGAAAAAGGTTTCATCTATTCCGTGGCTAATTGCCGATCTGATTATAGGAGTAGCAATCATCGGGATTATCTTTTTAATTTGCTTACAATTCAAGGTTGGTTTCTCAGTCCAGGCTATCTTAACTCTTGGTTCGTTCCTAATGATTTACATTTTATTATTTAGAAACTCCAAAAAGCCCCGGGTGAAAGAGCATGCACAAAATGTTTTAATGGCTGCATTAGCGTCGGGAATATTTTTAGTAATAAATGGGGTTGTTATTCACGGAATACCTAAGATTGCAGATAAGTTTGGACTTTTTGCAGTTGCTCTTGTGTTGTTAACTATACTTGCTGTAACAATTTGGGCAATAAATAAAAAACACAATTTGGTATCTCTGGCGTTTATGTCACTGGTACTTATCATTGTCGGATATTCTTCATATACAACGATATTTATTCGGAGTACCCAGAATCCTACTATAGATGAAAACGATCCGGAAACTACTCATCAGGCAGTAGCGTATCTTGAACGTGAACAATACGGAAAACGCTCTTTTACTGATATTTTTGATAGAAAAGTTTGGAAACCGGAAGCGGCATATAAATATAAGGGTAAAAGCGGGATGTATTATTTATGGAATTACCAGATTAAAAAAATGTATATTCGCTACTTCAACTGGCAGTTTATCGGAAGACATAAAGCAAATGTAAACCCATTTCAATTCATTCTCCCATTTCCATTTTTAATTGGCATATATGGTCTTTTAACTCATTTCAACAAAGATAAGCATAAAGCTCTTGCAGTTCTTGCTCTTTTTCTTTTTACAGGGTTGATGATCGTCTTCTATTTGAATCAAGATGATCCTCAGCCGAGAGAGCGAGATTACTCTTATGTTGGATCATTTTTTGCCTTTTCAATATGGATAGGTATCGGTGCAACTGCAATTATTAGTCATTTAACAAAGTTAAAGAATAAGAAGCTAAGGAAACCACTAACTTACCTTGTTACTATTGCCCTCATTATTGCACTTCCTGTGAATGTTCTAAGAGCCAACTATCACGAACATAGCCGCAAAGGCAATTATGTTGCTTCGGATTACTCATACAACATTCTCCAAACATGTGAACCAAATGGTATAATATTTACTAATGGTGATAACGATACTTTCCCCCTTTGGTATTTGCAGGAGGTGGAAGGTGTTCGGAAAGATGTACGAATTGTTAATTTAAGTCTTTTGAATACACCTTGGTATATTAAACAGCTCAGGAATAATGAGCCGAAGATTACAATAGGTGGATTAAGTGATAGTGATATTGACAGACTAACTGTTATTCCTTGGAAAACAAGTAAGGTCAAGATTTCTCCTCCTCCAGGAATGGAAATTCCTCCAATGGAGTGGGAGTTGAAGCCAACTATAATGAATAGGGGATTAAGAATTCAGGATATTATGATTCTTCAAATACTTGAAGCTAATAGGTGGAAAAAACCGGTCTATTTCGCTGTAACAGTATCTCCTGAAAACAAACTCGGCATGGACTCTTTTCTGCAGATGGATGGCTTAGCGTTTCGGGTACATCCTGAAAAGGTAAAAAGAATCAACCCGGAAAAACTGGAACATAATCTATATAAAGTTTATAAATATCGAAATTTCGACAATCCTAAAGTTTATTTTAATGATAATATAGTTAAGCTGATCGGCAATTACCGCTCCGGATTCTTTCAACTGGCAATTGACAGACTTTACAGTGATGATAAAGAAGGAATGTTAGCTGCACTTGACTCAATGGCTGCTAGGCTGCCCGAGGATGTACTTCCAATAAGGAATAAGGATATCTACTTACAACTGGGATTGCTCTATCATGAGGGCGAAAAATATAAAAATGTAGAGGAAGGAAGAAAACTTGGAGAACTTGAAAGAAGGTTGCTTAACCTTGTAAACAGACCCAACGTATCTGTGAAGGACCTTATCAAATACTCAAGTATTTATATCCAGCAGTTACATGATTATGGATCGGCTCTATCTATACTTGAAGATTTATATCCTGAAAATTCTATGAATCCAGAGGTTGTAGGATTACTTGTTAAAACGTATGAAGGAACCCAGAATTACGGTAATGCGGTAAAAATCCTTGATGATTGGCTGAGGATTCATCCTGAAGATAAAAATGCATTATCTATGAGAGATTCGTATAAATCCAAGATACCAGAGCCAGGTATAGCAGAGAAAGATACAGTAGGATAAATATCTATATTTGAATAACTATAAATAACTCCCATGGCCTTTCGGCCACAACGAAGCATGAAAGTTGATATTTTTAAAATATATATAATTGTATATTGTTGATTGTTGATTGTTTATTGTTAATTGGTCATTGTTCATCAGGCACTTTTCACTTTAGGCACTTTCAACTTTAGACAATTTAGGCACTTTCATATAAAAATTGGTTAAAGACCTGGATACTCACAGTTCAATTGTTTCAGTTATAATTCCACATTGTAATGGAGAGGATATTCTCAGAGATTGCCTTTCTTCTTTATATAAATCATTTAAAGTGGATATAGAAGTAATTTTAGTTGATAATGCTTCAACTGATAACAGCATTTCGATGGTTAAAAAGAATTTTCCTGATGTAAAAGTTGTTTCACTTCCGGAAAACCTGGGATTCGCAGGTGGTTGTAATAAAGGTATTCAAGAGGCTTCTGCTCCTTATGTTCTGATACTAAATAATGATACGGTTCACAAAGAAGGCTGGATTGAATATCTGATGGACAAAATAAAATCTCGTCCCACAATAGCGGCTGTTCAGCCAAAGTTATTATCGTATCAAGATAATGACTATTTCGATTATTCCGGAGCGGCGGGTGGTGAAATGGATATTTTTTGCTTTCCTTTTGCACGTGGGCGTATTTTCGAGAATATAGAAAAAGATAGCGGTCAGTATGACAATGCCCCGGAGCGAATTTTCTGGGCTTCTGGAACAGCCTTTCTTGCAAGAAAAGAACTTCTTATAAAAGCGGGATTGTTTGATGAAGCATTTTTTGCTCACATGGAAGAGATAGATTTACAGTGGCGTTTGCAGCTTATGGGATATGAAATTGTGGTAGAACCAAAATCAGTTGTATGGCATCGTTCCGGATATACTCTTGGAGCTGAATCTCCATTTAAAAAATATCTTAACCATAGAAATAGTCTATTCATGTTTCTCACGAACTACTGTTTTATGCTGACTATTTATCTTTTACCAATAAGGATTTTTCTTGATGAAATTGCAATATTATTTTCTTTAGTTCGTTTTGACTTTGGTAGAATATTAGCAATATTGAAAGCACACTTTTGGATTATTACACACCCTAAAACAATTCTAAAGAAGCGTAAAAAGGTTAAATCATTAAAAATGGAAAAGGATCAGCAAGTACTTCGTTATATTTATCGTAGTTCTATAGCTTTAAGTTATTTTTTATTTGGGAAAAAGAAATATTCGGAATTTACGTAACACAAATCCTGTCCCGAGGGTCACGTCCCATCCCGCAGGGATCCCTATGGGAAAGGGATCTCTTATGAGATACTCTTGTTTGTGAGGGGCAACATTAAGACCAATTTTTGTGCAATAACTTTGGTTTTTTTATGCAATCCAGTATTCAGTACCCGCATCTATTTCTTAAAAAATTTTTTATATATGCCCTTATTATCAGGGTCAAGATCAATTAGCAACTTCTGCTGTTTTTTATTTCCGAAGTCTCTTAATATTTCTGCTAATTCTCTGGCGTGAACATCAAGGAAAATGTGTGTGTGACGTTCACGTGCATTTTGTGTAAAGGCATCATCTAAACTTTTTAGGGCTTTATCAATAGCCCTGGGAATTTGTTTAGTCTCTTCTTGATCTATCATGTCAACTATTAACCAATAATGGTATTTAAATAGTCTATAATCGCGAATTCGCAATATTTCATCTAATTCTTTAAGGCGTCCTTTAAAACCGTGTGGTCTTTCTGACATTTGAGCCCTTGTGGCAATATCTCGAGCCTTTTCATAAGCGGTATTACCTCCCAGAGGCTCATAAGTATCAAGTTCACTGGCTATTAGCATCCAGGCATAAAAGTCTAAAGTACTGGTAAGAGAATGAGGCATATCGGTATGTGCAATAGGATCATTTGTATTGTAGACGAATTTGAATGTTTTTTCGAGGAATCTCTGATCACCTGACTTATTTGAGATAAATACCTGCGATGTGAATACTCTTTCAAAACCACTTGTATTTACACTTTGAGGGAAAAATCGAAGACTGAACGGGATTTGAATTCCATATTTATTATCAATCCAATCATAGTTTTCAAAATATGACGGTAACATTTGCTCTAAAGTTTTTAGATCATTTCTCTCTTTTTCCGGCATTCGCTCATTTGAAATTTCGACGGTAACATCCACGAACTGGGCTATTGCGTTAGTGCTTAGAACTACTGTGAAACAGAATATTAGTAATGTTTTGATGGTTTTCACTTTCACTCCCCTTATTTTTTTACAATATAGTAAATTTAGTAAAAACTTAAAATGAGAATTAAGGATTAACATCAAAGTAATTATACAAATTGTTAAATTAACAATCAAACTAAATTTTGATTGAAATTGAGATTTATTCTTACTATTCTTTTAACGGATTATCTGAAAGTTAATTAATTAGGAGAAAGCATGAAAAATTATTCCCATTTAAAAGTAAAGGTTCTTGTTCCTTTTATGATTTTTTGTATTTTTTCTTCAGTTCTTGTTATCTCTTGCTCTAATGCCTATTACGAAAAGCGTATAACCGAGACTTCTAGACCTCATTGGGTAGATAATCCCAGAGCGGGAATTTATATAGGTGTTTCACATAAATTCCCTGATGAAGTAGACGCACGTGCCGATGCAATTAATGACGCTAAAAGACAAATTATTGAGTCTCTTGGAGGTATAGTCGAAAGTGAATTTGTTGATGAAATAGTAGAATCTTCGGCAAAAATCACTACAACTGATGCTTTTACAAGTTCAAGAGTTAAAGTTATCTCACGGAATATAATTGCTGTTAAGCCTGAAAATGTTTTTGTCGAAAAATGGCGTAAACAGTCGGGCAGATATTCCATAATACTATATCAAGTTTATGTAGCAGTGCCTTTTTCCGAGATAAAGCATAAAAAATTCATGAAGGAACTTGTCGATGAAACTTATAATCTTGGCGATAAAAGGTATAAAGAATCAATGGATTTAGCTTACCAGGGGCGGATATTTCTGGCGATAGATCAGCTTATGACAATTAAGAAAAATATTTCACCACTTTCTGATATCACCGGTCTTTCACCGTCTGACCTTAAAGAAATAAATTCTTTGAAAGAAAATATTAAGGCAACGATTGAGGAAATGCAATCAGGTGTCTGCATAGAAGGAAAGGGTGATCATCAGCCAGCAAAATTGGGTAATCCTCTGGCAAACCCCTTAAAATTGTCGGTTTTCTGGCAAAAAGGAAATGAACGGTTCCCAATTCCGGGTTTGCAGGTTGATTTCAAACTTATAAAAGGCAAAGCAGTACTTACACCAACTTCACACACAAGTGTAGAAGGTGCTGCCTTTTGTGAGGTCAGGGATATTTCCTCAGCAGGGAAAATTGAGATTGGGGCAGATGTTCACTTTCCCGAAGGCTATGATATAAAGCAGAATAAATTTGTATATCATTTACTTTCTGAGAATAAAGTAATTGTTAAAATAATCGAAACTAACTTAGAAAAACCTGTAAGTATCTCATATTTAGAAAATACATTATTGCAAAAATTGACTAATAAAGGATTCATTGCCATTGAAAATGATATCTTCAGTAAGATTTCTAAGAATCAGATTGAAACAGGTGAACCCGAATATATTGCTGAATTGGTGAAGGATTCAGATACTGATTTAGTATTGCTGGGAATAGTTTCATCCGGTCAGGTGAATAAAGTTCAGGAAGAGTTTTACTTTGCTCGTGCTCGAGGGGCTATCAGAGTTTTTAATATTGATAAACAGACAGTTGTGGGAAATTACATTTTAGAAGATAAAGAAGCCGGCAACTCTGAAGAGAATGCAGGTTCAAAAGCAATATCCAAAGTGAGCGACCAATTGGTTCAAAAGCTTCTTACAGAAATGGGGCTAAGGTAGAAAAAACCTTGCGAAGGCTTTCCCGAAGATCACAAAGGACTCCTTCGACCCGAAGGTTCTCCTATAGAGGAGAATCTATTATAGACAAACCATTCGCAAGGTTAATAACAAGACTTATCCTTCGTTACTTTATCAACAGCATCTTACCTACCGATGTGATTCCTGTACTTGTAGAGGTCTTAACAAAATAAATACCGGTCGGAACTGACCTACCCGCGCTATCGCACCCTTGCCAGATGAATAAATGTTTTCCAAGTGTTACTGGTCCGTTATGCAGTGTTTGTACCTTTTGCCCCAAAATATTATAAACTTCGACAGATATGTTCATTTCCTCCGGGATATAAATAGGAATCGTCGTGGTAGGATTAAATGGATTAGGAAAATTATCACCCAATGAAAAGTCTGTGGGTACTATTGAGTTTACATGAGATTGAACAGAATCAGGAACTCCTACTACCAGCAATAAAGAATCAAACATAGAATGAATGGTCGAATAGAATTAAACTTGATTTATTATTTTATTAAAGTTTTATAGGGCATAAGCAACCATTATGATTTTAAGTAACAATAAAATCAGTTTTTAACAATTTAATTTTTTTCATCTTAATTAATTCTAAATTGTTTTCTGTTATAAAGGCATTCCGCCATGCCTCGAGTAACAATTTCCTGGTATTGATTGGGATCGAGCTTTGAAAAAACAACATTTAACGTATCTCCATGAGGAACTGAATCTAAGTTAAATAACGCTTTGTATTTTTCAATTGATCGAAGATTCCTTTGGAAAGGAGTATTTTTTCGCAAGAACTCGGATATTAGCCTTCTAGCGCCAAGATGAAACACAAACATTAGAAAGCCAGCAAAAGACAAACTCGGAATGCCATACGTTATTCTGTTGGGATTTCTATAATCCTCAACACCTGAAAATAGAGAGTAAATATTGCCAAAATAGTGCTGTAAGGTTATCAGGAATACTTTTATTAGTTCTATTTTATCTTTTTGATGTCTGTCAAAAACTTTCTCTGGGCTATTGACATTTCCACAATTAGTTTCCTTAGTTTTCTCCACTCTTCTACCCATTGCTGAACCTCCCGTCTTAGATTTTTAGGAATATATATTGTTTTTGTTTTTTTACCTTCTTTCCAAGTCAAGAGGGTTGTTTCGTGTAGAGGAGCATTTTTCATGCATCTACATTTTGGATTGCCGCAGCGTTTTTTCGTAATAGTAAGTGAAGCCTGAATAAAAGGTTTGGTTTTTCTTATTCGCTTTAAAATTTCTCTACCATGTTCACTTGTAATCGCTTTTCTACCCATGCGTTAAGTATAAATACTTTCCTTGTTATTATCAAGAAAATAATCTCTTTGCGAAAAATTATTTCGCAATTATAAATATATTTAATCAGTCTTTGTGGATAAATATTAAAAAATTTATGCGAAAAATTTTAATTCTTTATTGCTGTAAGATTAGATAGATATTCTTGAAAAAATTAAATTTATTGTTAAATTTCGTTATAGATAGAATTGTAAGTAATATGCTTGGAAAATGAAATATGTTATTAAGATTGGAGCTTTGTTATGCCGTTGCTTGAGGTTTGTCTCGTTGATAATTTACCAATAAGAGGATATCTTACTGCAATTTTGAAGAAACCCGATGCAATTGTTTGGTTGCGAACCAACAGTCAACGAAGAGTGGTTTCCCAGATTGAGTCGGCTATTTCCGGTCAGCTTTCGACTTCATTTGAGAGTCGTGAAATAATTAAAGACGGTATTGATGAATTTATCAAGCAATGTGAACAAATTATAAAGGATTATCCGGAACATGACGTTTTATTAGACGTTAGCGGCGGATCACAATTACATGCACTTCTTGCAACGGAAGTATTTAAAAATGCCGAAAAAGAGATAACTTTTGTTGATACTAATCATTCAAGGATTATTAATATAAAAACAGGCGAATATAAGACATTTCACTTTACTATGACTGTAAATGAGTATATTGCTTTACAGGGTGTGCAAATGGAATCAGGAACACGTTTTGATCCAGAAATTGGTAAACGGAGTTCACTTTCCTATTTTATTGGGAATAATATGGAACGAGTTGTGCCATTTATTGATAAAATACGCGAAGAATGGATTGATATGGGTGATGATAAAAAGAACATGCAGTGGAGAATGGAAGATTCTTATCATCGCTTTACCATAATATATGAGTCTGATGATAATAGAATGCGTTTCCGCTTCGGGGGTGTTGATAAACAAAGAACTTATGAAATTACAAAAGATGGGCCTGAATATCTATTTAGTGGTGGATGGCTGCGGGAATTGGCTTTTCTAAGAGTACATAGAAGCCAATATGATGATGTCAGGTTGAATGTCCGATTAAACAGAGACACATTTCCTGAAGGAGTGAGGGCTGAATCTATGATTGATATTTCAATGATGAAGGGGTGTAATTTCTATATATTTCAATGTTTTTCTTACCCGATTACGAGAGAATCTTTCATTGAATTGAGAGCAGTCCAAACAACTGTACGATTACTGAATGCAAAGGGATTTATTTTTATGGCACACCGACCGCATCGTGGTTTTATCGAGCGTGTTCATGACAGTGATTTAGAGGTTGTTTACGGAAGAAGATTGTGCAACTTTTCTTTATAAATATTTTTTCAAGTAGCCCGACTCTCAAGTCTGGAATTATAAAAATTAAGCAAAAGCTATACAGGTGGCACCGGCAATAATAACTATTCCACCGACAATACGTGCTTTTATATTTTTTTCTTTAAACCATAACCAGCCATAAAGTATAGCAAAAAGAAGACTCAACCTTTTTATCGAGATCATATAAGCGACTTGAATCATGCCTATAGCTGAGAAATGCGTTACCGCCATAACAGCCATTGCAAAGCCAATTTTTAAATAGCTCGATGGATGTTTTACCAGTGGTTTGAATTTTCCTTTAGTTGAAGCCATGACAAAAGGTGTGAATCCTATTGCAAGCAGTGAGAAATATATTATGGTCATAAAGAGGGCTGAAGAATGTTGAATAGCCAGCTTGCCAACCGTTGCTGTTATAGCATACGAAATAGCAATAAGGAACATATAAAGGGAGCCACGATTCTTAAAAATAGCCAGCCATGGCTCGAATAACCCATATTTTGCTCTATCCAACTGGAGTGTATAAGTTCCAATAGAAATGAGAATAACGCCTATAATTCCCAGGAAAGAGAGTGTCTCTCCAAGAATAATAGTTGGAAAAATAAGTAGAAAGAGAGGAGTCAGTCCGAGATAAGGTATTGTTAAAGACAGGGGGGCAATCTGGATTGCTTTCATATATAGAAATGTCGTTATCAAGTCCATTACAACACATATAGCAATTGCTATCCAGAATGTTTGATCCAGTTCCGGTATCTTAATGAAAAACAGAATGGGTAAAAGAAATGGAAGTGCATAGGCTTCTCTAATCCAGGCAAGAATAATAGCAGATGTGCGTTTTGACTCCTTTTTAGAAAAGGCATCAGCAGTAGCAAAAGAAAATCCAGAAATGAGAGTTATTAGATACCACATTATTTATCCTATTTAATATCGCAATTTAGACATACCCCAAGTGGGTCTTTTTACCCAGGGATGCATGAGTCACGAGATAAATTTATAGGATAAGTGGTATGAAATCCAAATTGAAAAACCAAACCTGTTTGGTTGCTTTGCTCCTTGCCGACCCAAAGGGATCCCGTTGGGATAGGCATTTCCATTAGAAAAACGGGTTTCGAAATTCCGGTGAGTCCAGCTGGAGTAACCTAAAACCGGAAGTGTCAATATATTTACCCTACAACGTCATTTAGGAAACATGATACGATATTCGGAGACCCGTCTAGGGATAGTACCAACTAGCAATTGTAAATACTACATTTGGTACATTTAGGGGGTGTGATAAAATGAAGTTTTCACTCAGTCAACTTACTAAAGGTTATATTATCACACCCCCTAAATTTTTAAGTTACGTAGTAGGGTTTATTACTGTAATTTAGATATTATTTGACGAATTGAAGGTTCTAATTGAGGAATATCATTCGTTGCTGTTTTCCAGACAACCTCTGTATTAACTCCCAAATAATCATGAATTAATTTATCTCTCATCCCTGCCATTTCTCGCCAGGGGATATTTGGATAACTATTTCTGATCTTATTCGGTATTCTTTTTGTTGCTTCACCAATGATTTCTATTGCTCGAATTACAGCGTAAAGAGTTTTATCATCTTTTTCAAATTCAGAGTAATTTAAGTCTTGGATAAATTTTCTGATTTTCTCAATTGAATCTAATATATCTTGAAGATAATCAATATAATCTATTTCAGATGTCATACTGGTTGAGCCTCACTTAAAATATATTTTCCTATTCTTGGTTTCAGTGAATCCTTAATAACTAAGTCAACTTTTACTTTTAATAAATCAGAAAGATAATTTTCAAGTTCTAAAAATTTTATGAGGCCTGGAGTTTCCGAAAATGTTACTAACAAATCCAAGTCACTCTTTGGATTTTGCTCTCCACGGATATAGGATCCAAAAACCTCTAATGATTTAACATTATATTTACTCTCAAGTAATGGGAGTTTATTTCTTACTATTTTAATAATATTATTTACTTTATTTTCCATGATTATAAAATTAATATAAAATATCTAAAATGCAACTTGTTTTTAGCTGTATAACATAGGCTGGATTTGTGGTGCGAATCCATCAATCTTCTGGCTGATGAATTCTGTTGGGATTTATATTTTGGTTCTTGAATAATTCCGATTCAGAGGATTGGGTTACAATTTATTATGGTATTACCTAAATACATACAATTAGTTGGAATCCTTAACTTTAGGCACTTTCATATAAACTTGTAAAAATATTTTCATAGAACTCCAAATAGAAAAGGTCTGTATAAAACAGACCTTTGTGGAGGGATTTATGGTATGAACTCTTTACTGTTTAAATATCTAATAGATAGCTTAATTTTAGCATAAAGACATTTTCAGGATTAGATTTAAATAGGTCTTCCAAATCATTTCTTATGTTGAACCGACCATTTGAAGTCCAGTGATCAAAACCTTGTGACCAGACAAGGAAAAGTATAGAACCGGGAAGATATTCCCAGCGAATAACAAGGTTGGATCTAAATTGTTTATAATTAAAATCCGGTTTGAAAAAGGAATAGTCAAAATTACCACCATTATCGCCGCCTACACCGTATTGTTCACCATCATCATCTTCAAAATATGTGAGTTCATCTGATTCGTAATTACGAAATCGCTTACGGTAATTGTCAGAAAGTCGGTACTGATCTACAACCTCTTTATAGTTGTTATAAATACCAGCTGTAAGGAAAGGTTCTCCGTAGAATTGAATTGATAGATTAGGAGTTAAAGTATAGTCAAGTCTGATTGTCATAGATATAAGTTTCTGATTTAATTCAGCGAAGATATAGTGATTTTGACCATTGTTATTTTCTACACATTCCACCCAAGACCACCAATCGAATGTCTTATCAAAATTAGGGCTAAAAGATAGTTTTGCACTTTCGGTAGGTCTTAATGATATGAATGGGGAAAATGAAAACCTGTTTGAACCATCTTCATTATATGATCCATTTAAATTAAATCCGCAGTGTATAATTTTACGGCTATCAGTGTCAAAACCTCCCCAGAAGTTAAATCCTTTTGTTGTTTTAATTGAGGGACCTCCTCGAAGTGCATTTGTAGAAATCCCTGGTAGTTGAATGTTTACGCCCGAGAAAATTCCCCAGTAATTCAAAAACTGTGCAAATCCATTGAAGTTCCCACCTGTACCAAGTTTTATCGGCTCGTAGTTCCATGCTGACCATTGGTTAAAATTGATTTGATAGCGGCGAAATATTTTGCCTGGTTCATGTTCCTGGTATGCACACCACATAAATTCTATTAACTGATCGACGTTTCGCATATAACCCAGATCATTGATCTCAAATTCAGGGCTTGAGCCCATTAAACCTGTTACCCAACGCCAATTACCGCCAGCAATTTTACCAAACGCTAATTTATTTGAAAATCCGGTAAGTGAGGTTCGGTTTGTATCTAAAGAAACATGCTTTGCATCTGGACGTTGAAAATACCGCATTGAACTTTCCTGAGTTAGTGTAATTGCCTCCTCACTGCCGTGTACATTGGAAAATGCGAACGCTGCATCAATCATATAACGTCTATTCCAGAATAGGTGACTGAAATCAACTCCTCCGGTTACTGCACGATCTCGTAAAAATTCAAGATCTTCATCTTTAATATCTCTAAAAGTTGAGGTAAAAATACCTCCGAATGTTGTCTGCCCATTACGAAAATCTTTCTGTATTCGAGCAACGGAGTAGTTAGTCAAAGGTTCAATAACTTCATCGTTACTGCTTTTTGATTTATAAAGGAATTTTCCGTGTTCTTCTGCGGTTAGGGCATTTAGAATTCCAATAGACCAGCCGTTTTCAGTTTTGCCTGTAATTTTTCCTGCGCCTAAAATTGTAGTCATAGTTGGCTGATTAACCCATGTTGTGTCATCCTCAAGTTCCCAATCTAAATTGCGTTGAGGGCTGCGACCTATTCTTCTGGAGTAAAAAAGAGAATTTTGGGATAGATCGCCGTCACCAATACCGAGATTAAAATTAAAAATATTTCTTCCTTCAATAAAGAAAGGGCGTTTTTCGGGAAAGTATGTTTCAAAAGCAGTAAGATTCAAATCTCCCGGATCAGCTTCCACCTGTCCGAAGTCAGGATTTAGCGTAGCATCAAGTGTTAAATTGTTTGTAATTCCATACTTTATATCAGCACCAATGTTGGATGCTAAATCATATTTTTCCGGATGTGTATTATTAACTAGATCTTTTGAAATAGTGGATAAGCCATTTGTATATGGTGTAACGTAAATTCTTTTTTGTCTTGGGACAAATGATATACCCTGGATTTTCCCGTACTGAGAAACCCATCCTGATTCTTCTTTTGGCCAGTATGTCCAGTAGAGGTCTTCATTCTTCCTGGAAATATGGCGGTAAACCTGGAATCCCCATACCTGATTATTATCTTCGGAAAAACGCAGTTCTTTAAGTGGAATTTTGAATTCCGCCGTCCAGCCGGTTGAATCAATATGAGCTGCGCCATACCATATAGGGTCCCAGCTGTCATCCTCATTTTCGTCGTCAAAGCGTAGAAGATCAGACTTTACTCCAAGAGGATTTAGACCAAATTCAAAAGCCGTTCTATTATCATTGTAGCTGTCAATAGATATTTTTATCCAGTCTGAAGGTGAATCCTGGTCTTTTCGAGTCAAAATGCCCTTTATTTTTGCGGGTTCTGAATCAATAGCATGAACACATACATACAAATTGTGGTCGTCATATAACACTCGAAATTTAGTTAGTTCTGTAGCAGTTTTACCTTCATCAGGATTACGTTGAATAAAGCCATTGCCTTCAGGTGCTGATTTCCAGGTTTCTTCACTAATTTTACCATCAATATGTATGGAACCAGCATTTTTTCTAACTGCTGTAATGACTTTTTCGTCAATTGCAGATAAATAAGGAAGTTCTTTTGATTTCCCGAATACAGTAGTAAAAATGATTAATGTGAGTACTAATATTTTCAGAGCCTTCAATTTTTCCCCAGATTGCGTTTCAAAAAGTTTTCAGTTGTTAAGAGTTTGGTTTTCTTAAAAAAGTTGTCCTGATTTTAATAACCTATTGGTCATAATACTTTATGAAAATGTAAAAGTTTCGAGTATTCTTAAAAAACGCTAAATTTAAAGGGTTTTTATCTTTGGTAAAAGATTTTAAATAAGATTTTTATGGAGTAAGAAATGATGTCTGATAAAAAGGTCAGTAATAAAGTATTCCTTTTAACCTACAACGTAACTTGTAAAATATATCACTATATGTTAGGTTAACATTAACATACACAAACAACATATTGTATAAAAAAGTACTAAATGACGTAGTAGGGTTAATATTTTTATGCATTCTGTTTCTTGAGAGTTGTTCAGTTATAAGACCAGGAATAAGAGGATTGAAAAATATAATGACAAATTGAGTAGAAGTAAATTCTTGAGATTGTTCAGGAAAGAAAAACCGTTAATTCCTATGAAATATTATTTCCTGGGCTTTAAATTTTTACGTCTGAGAGAGAATCCTATGGAAGAGTTAATTAAAATAGATGGTTCTGAAGCTCCTGGAGTTATAATTTCACCGGATATGTGATTCAGAAAGAGATTCAAAAATAATGAGCTGAATAAATGGGAGATTAGAAAAGAATTTATATTTTAAAGTTATAAAATTATGAATTGATACAACCAGTTTTACTTGCCCTTTGTTACAAACTTTGATATTTTAACTTTGGGTAATTTAGACGGGAAAAGAGATTATTTTTAATAGTGAAAAATACGGGAATGCAATAAATTTACAATCAAAATATTTTCTATATAATTGTTAAACACACTAAAGTTCCCCCGAAATTGGAAATCCCTTTTAACTTAATATTTTGTATTTTAAGATGATAATACTCACTGATAAGTGGAATAGTAATTTAGGAAAGTTGAGACGGAAAAAGTCTTATTTCTCCATACGGATCTGCACGGAATGAAGATTTTAATCGACCTCCCCTCTTTCCCCTTCCGGCAGCTGCCGGAGGATGTAAGGGGAGGTTATATCATCTCGACATAATATTCAGGTATATCACTAAAATTTCGGGGTAACTTCAGTTAAACACAAAGAAAAATAAGCTTGATTAATTTTTTAATTGTTTTAATCCTTCTTTTAATTATCATCACTTTTTGGTGTAATTATAGAAGTACAAAAGTTAAATGGAGTGTTGAAAATATCTCAATAGACAGGTTCAAGTTTCCTTCTAATTTCCTGTGGGGAGCTGCAACGTCTGCACACCAGGTAGAAGGTGGATGTACTAACAACGACTGGGTGTTATGGGAGACTGCGTATAATGAAAAAGGGATGCCGAGAATTAAAGGTGGACAAAAGGCGGGTAAAGCATCTGATCATTGGAATCGTTATAAAGAAGATATCAAGATGTTAAAGGACCTGGGATGTAACGCTTTTCGCTTTTCACTGGAATGGAGTAAGATCGAACCTGAGCCTGGGAAGTGGGATAAATCGGTCATTGAACATTATCAGGAAGTGTGTGAAACTCTGAAACAGGAAAAAATTATTCCATTTGTGACTCTTCATCATTTTACAAATCCTATATGGATATGGAATAAGGGCGGTTTTGAAAATAGTGATACAGTTCGATATTTTACCGAGTATGTTTATAAAGTAGGTGAGGCTTTGGGACAGTATGTCGATTATTGGGGTACAATCAATGAGCCGGCGGTTTATTCCAAACTAGGGTGGTTTCTTGGTATTTTTCCTCCGGGAAAGAGAGATGTTTCTCTTGCTGCACGTGTGCTTTTCAATATTCTCAAAGCACATGCGGAGGCTTTTCATGCTCTTCATGATATCGATAGATTTGATGCTGATGGTGATGGAGTTCCATGCCGAGTAGGAATTATAAAAAGTATTGAAATATTTGATCCCGCAAGAAGATGGTTCGTTCCGGACTGGTATGTATGTAAAATGATTGATAGAACATTTAATCAATCCACTCTTGATGCAATTCAAACGGGTAAATTTATTTTTAAGATTCCGGGTGTTGTTTCTTATGAGGAGAATTATCCTCGTCTGGAAAATACTCTGGATTGGATAGGGTTGAATTACTATACACAAAAACTCTGTAAATTTGATTTGAGATCAGAACACAAGTTCAAAATATTTCCGGATAAAAAACTTCCCAAAACTGACATGGGATGGGCTGTGTATCCTCAGGGATTATATCGTGCTCTTAAAATATTAAACGTTTTGGGAGTGCCTATTTATATAACCGAAAATGGTATTGCTAATGACAAAGATGACTTACGCAAAAAATATATTTTAAATCATATTGATGCTGTTAATGAAGCAATTGCTGATGGGATTGATGTCCGTGGTTATTTTTATTGGTCGCTCATGGATAATTTTGAATGGGCGGAAGGATTCGATAAGCGGTTTGGTTTGTATCATATAAATTATAAAACGCAACAGCGCACCTTGAAAGAAGGAAGCGAAGTGTATAGAGAAATTATAGCTGCGTCAAAAAAGCAATCTACTTAAATGTAAAAGTTTCAGATTTCAAAGTTCAAATTGAAAAGTTCAAATTCATTAGTAGAAATTAACATAAATTTCCTGGTACTATGGCGTGTTATAAAATTTATTAAGGAGAAGAGATGAAATTTCAAATAATGTCTTTAATGTTAATTCTTTTGGCAAGTACAGTGTTTCTTCAAGGGGCAGCAAAACGTGCAATGACTTTTGATGATATGCTTGCATGTAAACGCCTCTCCGACCCACAATTTTCACCTGATGGGAAATGGATAGTTTTTACTGTTAAGACTATGTACGAAGTAAGTAACAGTGGTCATACAGATATATGGATAGTAGCCCTCGATGGTTCAAATTTAAGACAACTTACCACTCATTCCAGCTCGAGTTGGTCTCCGGTGTGGTCACCTGATAGCAAGACTTTAGCCTTTCTGTCTGACCGCTCAGGCAAAACTCAGATTTGGCTGATGTCAATGACTGGGGGAGAGCCCCAGCAGCTCACCGCACATTATTCGGGTGCCGGGAGTTTCGTCTGGTCAAAAGACGGAAAGAAAATTGCTTTTACTTCAAGAGTTTATCCAGATTGTAAAGACCAGGATTGCATTGAGAAACGTGATAGCGAAAAAGAAAAGAGTGCTGTAAAAGCAAGAGTTTACGATGAACTATTATTTCGTCATTGGAATACGTGGTGGGATCATAAACGTTCTCATATATTTGTGATGACAATTGATACACGCGAAATTGTTGACGTAACACCTGGCAATTATGATGTGCCGCCTATTGCTCTTAGCAGCGGATTTACATTTTCGCTTGATGGGAAGGAACTGATTTTTACAAGTAATCATGACAAGGTTGTAGCGATTAGCACCAATAATGATATTTGGTCAGTTCCTGTTACTGGAGGGGAGCCTACCTTAATTACAACTAAGTGTGAAGATCGGAATTTTAAAGGGAACGATACGTCACCTCAATTTTCACCTGACGGAAGATATCTTTCATTTCTCTCTATGAAGAGAGAAGGATTTGAAGCGGATAAAAAAGATTTGATTTTAAAAGACATGAAAACAGGGAAATTCACTAGCCTCACAGCTGGTAAAGATATAAATATTGCTTCTTATCAATGGATGCCTGACGGGGAAAATATTCTGATGCAGATTGACGAAAAAGGACATTTTAAAATCAAACTTATGGATATAAAAAACGGTAAAATTAGAACTCTGATAAAAGATGGATATAATAAATCCATAACAATAAGTCCTGATGGAGAAACGTTCGCTTATCTTCATCAAACGACAACTACTCCTTTTGAAGTCTGGTTAGCTTCTACTAATACAAGGAAATCAAAGCAGGTTACTTTTTTCAATAATGATATTTTAACTAATATTGATATGAATTCGGTTGAGGATTTTACGTTCAGTAGCAAAGACGGCACAGAAATTCACGGTTTCATAATTAAGCCGCCGAATTTTGATAATAAGAAGAAATACCCTATGGTTTATATGATTCACGGTGGTCCGCAGGGCGCCTGGCATGATGGATGGCACTATCGCTGGAATGTCCAGATGTGGGCAGCTCAGGGATATGTAATGATCATGACGAATCCACGAGGAAGCACAGGCTATGGTCAAAAATTCACCGATGAGATATCAAAAGACTGGGGAGGAAAAGTTTTTGAGGACCTGGTAGCCGGGCAAGAATATGTTATTGAAAAATATAAATTCATTGATAAGGAAAGAATTGCTGCAGCAGGTGCGTCTTATGGTGGATACATGATTAATTGGATTGAAGGACACATGGATAGTTTCAAATATCCTTTTAAAACCCTGGTTAATCACGACGGGACTTTTAATCTTTATACCGATTATTTAACGACTGAAGAACTCTGGTTTCCGGAATGGGAATTTGATGGTGTTTATTGGGAGAACAATAAATATTATGATAAATGGTCACCGCACAATTATGTAAAAAATTTCAAAACGCCGATGTTAGTAATACATGGTGAACAGGATTACCGTCTTGATTTTGGGGAGGGGCTTATGGCTTTTACGGCACTGCGGCGAATGGGTGTCCCAGCGAAATTGGTTATTTTTCCTGATGAAGGGCATTGGGTTCAGAAACCACAGAACAGCAGATTCTGGCATAAGACGGTTTTTGAGTGGCTGGATAAGTATATAAAATAAGTGGATTTTTTACTCTCGTTCCGTGGCTCCTGCTACGGAACGGACACTATTAGGTTGCAGAGTACAACCCTGCAGCCAGATTAAATAGATTCCTCCTGTAGTATTATTACTTCCTTTTAAAAGTAGCCAGATTTATCTATTTTATGGTGTTTGTTTTTTGATTGTTAAAATAATTTGAGTTTGAATTTATATAGAGAGAAATATGGAAAATTTGCTGAATAGAAGTAACATTTTGACTGAGAAAATCAATCCTAAAAGTACGTTAATTGATACTTTCTCTACGGATAATATTATCAAATTAATGAACGAGGAAGATGGCACTGTTCATCAAGCAATAAATTCTAAGTTGGTTGACAGAGGTTCCCGTATTATTTCTGAATTGACAGGTATTTCTTATGAAGAAGGGTATCAGGCGCTCATAAATGCTGATAAGCATGTCAAAGAAGCGGTTGTGATGGTTATAGAATTAATGCAGATGCTAAAGAAGCATTTGCTTTTGCGATTCTTGCTGCGCATACTATATGGGGACAGGCGGGAAATGTTCCCAATGTTACACAAGCAAAACATACTGTGGTTTTAGGTAAAATAACATTATAAGGAGAGAAAGAATGAATCCCTATATTTTTCGTGAATATGATATTCGTGGAGTAGTTGCAAAAGATTTTCAGGATGATATTGTAGAACTTCTGGGAAGAGGATTTGGCTCGTATGTTAGAGAAAAGGGCGGAAAAACAATTTCATTAAGTGGCGATGTGAGATTTTCCACTCCTCATCTCGTAGAGGTATTTGCCAGGGGAGTTCTTTCGACGGGCGTCAATGTCATAGACCTGGGTATAGTTCCTACGCCTGCAAATTACTATAGTATGTTTATTCTACCTATAGATGGAGCAGTGCAAATTACAGGGAGCCACAATCCTCCCGATATGAATGGTTTTAAGTTGTCTTATAATAAACAGGCAGTTTATGGTAAAGAAATAAAACATATCAAGAATATAATAGAACAAGGAAAATTTGCGACAGGCCAAGGAAAATTAAATCGAAGAGAAATTCTTGACGATTATAAAAATATGATCATTTCTAAAATTAAATTGGAACGTCCTGTAAAATTTGCAATGGACTGTGGTAATGCGACTGCGTGTTTTGCAGCTCCAGACATCTTCTCAAAATTAGGTTGCGAAGTGACAGAGCTATTCTGCAATGTTGATGGCTCTTTCCCAAATCACCACCCTGATCCGACAATTAAGAAGAATCTCACCGCATTGATTAATGAAATCAAAAAGGGTATCTATGACTTTGGTATTGCATTTGATGGAGATGCAGACCGCATTGGAGTTATTGACGATCAAGGAAGCATTATCTGGGCTGATTATATTATGGTACTGTTTCTTGATGAAGTTCTTACTAAAGAAGAAACGGTGATTTTTGATGTGAAATGTTCTCAGGCGCTTGAAGAGATGATTCTGGCAAAGGGTGGAAAACCACTGATGTGGAAAACAGGCCATTCTCTTATTAAACAAAAGATGAAGGAGCTGAGTGTCCCCTTTGCAGGAGAAATGAGCGGTCATATATTTTTTGCAGACGACTATTTTGGCTATGATGATGCAATTTATGTTGCTGCAAGATTAGCACAGATGGTATCCAGGTCTTCAGAGTCACTTTCAAAAAAAATGAGTCGTTTGCCCCATTATTACTCGACACCAGAGATGCGTTTGGAATGTAAGGATGATTCGACTAAATTCGAGATGGCAAAAAAGGCTTCCGAATATTTTAAGAGTCACTATGAATGTATAGATGTTGATGGCGTTCGGATTAAATTTGGTGATGGTTGGGGACTGGTGCGGGCGTCAAATACTCAACCGGTGATTGTAACGAGGTTCGAAGCAAAAAGTAAAGAACGATTGGATGAAATAAAAAAATTGGTGCTATCAAAATTACAGGAATTTGGGAAGATCACAATATCTTAAAATATTCAGGGAATCTTATGGACAATGGTGATAATCAGCATATTAAAGAAAACTACCAAGGCAGTGGTTGGCAACATGCAGGAGGTAAGCTTGTGGAATATGGAGCTGGAAGTCTTTCTGATGCGGAGCTACTTTCAATTTTGATTTCTACAGGTATAAAAGGAAAATCTGCGGAAAAGATTGCTGAAGACCTTCTTGCAAGATTTGGCTCTTATAAAGGTTTGTCGAATCAGCCACTAAAGAAATTTCTAAAAATTAAGGGACTTGGAGATGTTAAGATCATTAGAATTGCTGCTGCTCTGGAGATTGCCAAAAGGTGCGTTGATATTGTAATTAAGGAATTAAAAGAGGACAAAGAATTACGTATGGAAGTATTTGGTGAGGAATAAAGTGAGTACATTAAAAGTGAAACCAGCAAAAAGTTCCAGCCCATTCGATATGTCTTCTCACAAAACGGAGAGAACGGCAGTTGCTATACTGATGCACTGGATGATAGAAATCATTAAAAATGAAAATCTCGATTTGGGGATGCCAGATGTAGAAACCGCTGGTAAAGATAGAAAAATGCCCGATGCCGTGATCTATGAATCTCCCGGGAGTAAGAATATTTTATGCCTGATTGAAGCAAAGCCTCCGTATTTTGATGTATTTGATGAAAGGGATTTAAAAGAACCGGCAAGAAAGAAAGCAACGAGTCGAAAGGCAAAATATTTTGCGCTTACAAATTTTAAAAAACTAATATGGTTCAATACTGAAAAAGTTAATTCTCTAAAGAATGAAGAAGAACAAATTGTAGAAAAGTATTCACTTTCAGCGCTCGAAAACCTCGATGATATTCAACTGACCCGTTACGCCGAGCCTATTAAAAAAGGTCTGAAAGAATTTCTCAAAAAACTCTATTCTGTCAGTTCGGGTAAGGAGCCTGAGCCAAAGTTGGCGATAGATGAATTTTTAGTTTTTAGACTGCAAGAAAAAATAAATGTTCTTGCAACTTATTACCGAAGGATCATTGACGATAGATGCCATAAAGATCCTTCTTTCCGTAAGGAATTGACTAAATGGTTTCTGGAACAGGGCTGGAGTTTTTCAGGAATACTGCAAGATATTGACAAAGCTTCAAGACAAACAGCCTATCTCCTTGTCAACAAAATCCTATTCTATAATCTACTTCAGGCTAAAAGACCTCAAGAGTTACCCCCGCTACGAGTTCCTGCAGGATTGGTAAGGGGATCCCATCTTCAGAAATTTCTTCAGACCTATTTCGATGAAGTTTTAGATATAGACTATGAAACAATTTATACTACAGATTTTATAGATACTGTTGCTTTCCCTGAGGCAAAAGAGGTAATAAAAGAGATTGAGGAACTGATAAATGTTCTGAAAAGATATGACTTTTCTGAACTTGGCTATGACGTGATTGGTAGAATTTTTGAGCGGCTTATTCCTCAAGATGAGCGACATAAGTTGGGACAATATTTTACGAATCCTGATGTAGTGGATTTAATTCTTAGATTCTGTTTGAATCATGAGGATGACAAAATTCTTGACCCCGCCTGTGGAGCTGGTACTTTTCTTGTTCGGTCATATCAACATAAAAAAATAATGAATGATCGTTTGGAGCATGAACAGATTTTAGAGACTCTCTGGGGAAATGATATTGCCAAATTTCCAGCACACCTTTCTACAATCAATCTTGCCATTAGAGACCTTGGAGTAGATAAAAACTATCCAAATATTCTTAAAGAAGATTTTTTTGCTCTACTTGTTACTAAAGATGGCTTTGACTTACCGGAAAAATATGTAAAAAGACTTACTGTCGGGCTTGGAAAAGAAAAACGTGAGGTTACATATCCAAGAAAATTTGATGTTATTGTAGGTAATCCTCCCTACACAAGGCAAGAAGAGATTCCGGAAATTGGCGTTGATAAAGAAAAATTGATTGAAAATGCACTGTGTTTTGATGATAAAAAGATAGCAGATATAAGTAAGAGAGCCGGCATTCACGCCTACTTTTTTGTTCATGGGACGAAGTTCTTGAAAGATGAGGGATACTTTGGATTTATTGTTTCTAACTCCTGGCTTGATGTGGATTATGGCAAAGGAGTTCAGGAATTCTTCCTTAATAATTACAAAATAATTGCTATCATCGAATCCAAGGTCGAAAGATGGTTTGAAGAGGCAGATATTAATACATGTATCATAATTCTTCAAAAGTGTGATAAAGAAAAGGAGCGGGAGGAGAACTATGCTCGATTTGTTTATCTTAAAAAACAATTACGATATTTCATTCCGTCGGCTCAAAATACATGGGAAAATCAAATCGAAAGGTTGAATGATATCAATAAAATCAAACACACTATTCTTGCTCATAGAGAGTTGTATGAAAATGATGAATTAAGAATATTTCCTGTAGTTCAAAAAGAATTATGGAGTGAAGGATTTGATGAAGAAAGTAAAAAATACATAGGAGCGAAATGGGGGAAATATCTGAGAGCACCTGAAATATTCTTCGAAATTTTGAAAAAAGGAAAAGATAAGTTAGTACCATTGAGAAATCTGGCTAAAGTTCGTTTTGGTATTAAAACAGGAGCAAATGAATTCTTTTATCTAAAGGAAGATGACATTAAAAGAAAAGGAATTGAGGATGAATATTTACAGCCAATAATTTTTTCACTGAAAGAAGTTAAAGGCTATAAACTAAATAAGGATATATTGAAAAATAGAGTAATTATTTGTCACAAAACTAAAAAAGAATTGAAAGGAACAAATCTTCTAAAATACATTGAATCGGGTGAAAGACAGGAGTATGATAAAAGACCTACCTGTCATTCGCGGCGTCCACAACCCTGGTATAGTCTTGGTAAAGGTTGGAACTATGCACCTTTAATATTTCCGGCTAAAGTTGGGGAAAGGATACCAGTATTCTTGAATGAAAATGTTTTTGAAGATAAAAAACTTTATGGCATTACGCCTAAGGAATCTGGAGAAAAATTAATTTTAGCTGCCCTACTAAATTCAACACTGTCAAGGTGTTTTATAGAATTTACTTGCAGACAATTAACTGGTGCACAGGCAATAGCCGATATAGATGTTGCTGTTGTGGAATCTTTGTTAGTTCCCAATATAAGCAAAATACAAAAGAGTATTAGGCAAAAGTTAGTTAAGTGTTTTAGTAATCTTGCAAAAACTGATGCTGAGTCGATTTTTAAAGAAATTGCAATTTCTCCTGATTATATCTCACTTGACAAAGTCAAGTCGGAACGCAGGGAGCTGGACAAAATAATCATGGGTGAAATCTTGGGTCTTACCAATGAAGAACAGCTTGAGGTTTATCGCGCTATTGTGGATCTTGTCAAATCCAGAATTGACAGGGCAAAAAGTGTCAACAATCACAAAGTGATGGAAGGAATAAATATAGATAGTTTTAAAAGCGCAGTTATTGAACAGATAGACAGAGAAACTTCAAAATGAAAAGGATCGGGGCATTCTACAAAGAGAAAGTTCTCTCTTTACCTGAGCAATCCAGAATATTGAGGGAAATGCCTTCTTCTTTTCTTGAGAATATGGAGATTGTAAGAGATTTATTTGGATGGAAAATTTACTATACTAATCTCGGAAGAAAAAGCCGTGCATTTATCGAATGCAGATCAGAAGAAGAGGCTCGTTATCTTAAAATATTAAATGACTCAGGTATGACTAAAATCTATGTTCCTGAAGATGGTGAATATCTTAAAAACGTTCTTCCGGAATTGGAACGATTGAAAACCAGAACGGAGGAAATACTAAATGAACACCTATATGGTATTTTAAGTCGAAAAATGAGACAGCATTTAAGATTTGCAGTTTATATGGAACTTACAAATTTGGATTAGGAGATATGACACTTAATACAAAGTTTCGAGATAGATTGAAGAGATTAAGAATAGAGATAGATAATCATTTAGCAAGTTTACCTCTTCCAGAAGTCCCAAAAAGTCTTTATAACCCGATGAAATATTCATTAAGTGCTCGTGGGAAGAGAATACGACCGATATTAGTATTTCTTGTCGGAGAGGGGCTTGGAGAAGAACATTCAAGATTAATTCCAGCTGCTCTTGCTGTTGAAATCCTCCATACTTTTACTCTTGTACATGATGATATAATGGATAATGATACATATCGTCGAGGCGTTCCAACCGTTCATGTTAAATGGGGCTTAAACACTGCGATACTTTCCGGTGATGGTTTGATGTCGCTGGCATTTGAGACTTTAATGCAGACTGAGTCCACGAATATTTCAAAGATGGGTAAAGAGTTCAGTAGAGCTATGTTAGAAATTTGTGAAGGTCAGGCTTTAGATTTAGAATTTGAGAAAAATAATGGAATAACAAGTAAACAATATCTTGAAATGGTCGAAAAGAAGACAGGAAGACTTTTAGGATTATCCTGCCAATTAGGTGCTATGGTTGCTGATAGTGATCAAAAAGTCATTGATGAAATATTTTTCTTCGGTCATGAGCTTGGGAAAGCATTTCAGATTCAGGATGACTTGCTTGAGATAACATCAGATGAAAAAAAGATGAAAAAAAGCCTTGGGAGCGATATTCTTGCAGAGAAAAAGACTTATCCTATGATTGAGGCTATTTCTGGCATGAAAGACGAAGAAAAGAAAAAATTTATATCTTTTCTCCGAGAAAATGCAGGTAATAGAGAAACAATTTTACATGAATTTCAAAAAAGGGGGTGTATCGAAAAATCCAAGAATCTTGTAAATATACTATTAAATCGGGCAAAATCATACTTGAAAGTTCTGCCTGAAAAAGCACAAAGGGATCTTGAATCTCTCGTAGAAATAATATCCTACCGTCAATCTTGATATGATTCAGCAATCTGTTCGAATTGTTAACAAATATGGGCTTCATACCAGACCAGCAACTGTTTTTGTAACTCAAGCTTCTAAATTCAAATCGGATGTATTTGTTATTTATAATGGAGTCAGAGTAAATGCGAAGAGTATTCTTGGATTATTAATTTTAGCAGTTGAACCAGGTGCTGAGATTACTATAGAAGCTGATGGTGATGATGAAAAGGAGGCTATAGAAAAATTGGTAGCTCTTACTAAGAATAAATTTAATCTGGAATAAATATGAAGATTATAAAAGGTATTAAAATATCTCCAGGTATTGCAATAGGCCCGATATATTACTTTGAAAGGTATAAATTTCCTATTCCAAAAACCTATATAAAATCTGAAGAGAGAGATAATGAGCTTATGCGTTTGAAAAGGGCTACATCTAAAGCTGCAGGGGAATTGAGTCAATTGAGAGAACTTGTATTAGATCATCTGGATGAGGGACATGCAAGGATGATTGACGCACAATTGATGGCATTAACTGATGAAGAAGTAATGAAAGAGGTTAAAAAGGTGGTTCAGGAAGAGAGAAAAAACGTCATGTGGGCATATTTTGACGTAATGACTCAGTATGAAAAAGCTCTGGACAAGACATTATATATTTATCATAAAGAGCGTTATATAGATATTCGAGATGTTAAAAAAAGGGTTATTCATCATCTTTCTGCCGAAAAGCAATATACTGCTCCTGATTTGACAGAGCCATCAATTTTTGTCAGTAAGAGGATTTCTCCTTCTGATATAATCCATATTCATCACGTAAATGCGATTGGAATTATTACCGAAATTGGTGGGTTTGATTCTCATTCTGGTATTCTAGCAAGAGCTTTTAGAATTCCGTATTTATCAAATGTGTTGGAAATTGATAAAATTATAGGTACTGAGGAGGTTATTCTTGATGCAGATGAAGAAAAAATTATATTCAATGCAAATAAGAATGTTATGAAAGAATATGAAAAACGCGCCAGGCAGTTTTTAATAAGTAAAAAGAAATCGTTAAGAGGTCAAGTCGTTCATGAATCTCGAGATGGTTTACCATTTCATATATTTATGAATGCAGGTTTTTTAAGTGAAGTAGAAGCAATAGAGCCGTCAAGTATTCAAGGTATAGGGCTTTTTAGAACAGAATATCAATGTATTGAGAGCAATTCAATACCCGATGAGGATGATCAGTTTGAAACATATTCTAAAGTTATTAAGAATATGAATGGTTTACAGGTTACTTTCAGGACTTTCGATTTTGGTCGAGATAAGTTTATTGATATGCTGGATCTTGAGATGTTTCATCAAGATCAATTTTTTGACGATTGGGGCGGTATAAGTTTTTGTCTCGAAAATCCGTCTTTATTGACTTCCCAATTACGTGCTTTTTTGCGCTCAAGTGTGCATGGTCCAATTCAAATAATGTTGCCGATGGTTTCGAGTGTTGATGAAGTGCTGAAGTTCAAAGAAATCCTGAGAAATGTTCAAATAGAGTTGCGGGAAGAGGGAATAGCTTTTAGTGAAAAAATCTATCTGGGTGCAATGATTGAGACAAAAGATGTGATGCAAATTTTAGATGATCTTGCTCATGAAGTAGATTTTTTCAGTATAGGGACAAATGATCTTTCATTATATTTAATTGGATCAGAGAGGAAAAGTAGCCTGATAAAAAATCATTATCATCCGGTAATGTTTCAAGCAATAAGTAAAATTGTAGAATCGGCAAAAAGATATCAAATACCGGTAAATGTCTGCGGTGAAATGGGGGCTGATCCTTATGCACTTATTGGATTAGCAGCTATTGGAATTAGAGCTGTTAGTGTTAGTTACAGTGCGGTTCAGCAAGTTGCAGAAGTAGTGGGAAATATTAGTATTCGAGAAGTTGAATTAATTGCTGACGAATTGTTGAGTGCAGATGATACTCTGGAAATTTATACAATGTTGAAGAAATTTTATGACGATAATGTAAAACCTGGTAATGCCGAAGTTGCCTGAAAATATGAAAAAATTTTGTTTTAACGAAATTGATGTATTGTAATTAGTAATAAAAATAATTAATATGAAATCAGGAGACATTTATGGAAAAATTTAACTATGATGTTGATGTATCAAAAATGCTGGAAAATATAACGGGTTTTCATAATCAGATAAAAGAAGCATTAGAAATTGCTAAAAAGATTGAATTGCCAAATATTTCAGATTCAGTTGATAATATAGTTTATTGTGGTATGGGCGGATCAGCTATTTGTGGTGATTTTCTCAAAAATCTTCTAAGGGATGAACTCCCCGTACCAATGGAAATTGTAAGAAATTATTCTATACCTCATTATGTAAATGAAAAAACATTGATGATTCTTGTAAGTTATTCAGGGAATACTGAAGAGACATTGACTTGTTTAAGGAGAGGAATTGAGAAAAAAGTCAATTTACTTTGTGTTTCCAGTGGTGGAGAGCTTGAAAAGATTTTTAATAGAATTAAGTTTGAAAAAGGTCAGGTTAATAAATATATCAAAGTACCGGCGGGTTTTCCTCCAAGAGCGGCTTTTGGTTTTGTCTTTGTTCCGTTATTGTATTCTCTTTCCAAATTGGGGTTAACCTCATCTGATTATTTAGAAGATATTAATGAGTCGATAAATTATTTAAAGAAGGCTACCGCTGCTTATCATCCGGATAAAATTCCTAACAAGGCGTATGATATAGCTCAAAAAATCTGCGGTACAATTCCTGTGATATATGGTACAGCGGATTCGACTATAATGATAGCTCGACGGTGGACGACTCAGCTTTCAGAAAATAGTAAAATCCTTGCCTACTATAATGCAATACCGGAAATGAATCATAATGAAATCGTAGGATGGGAGAACCTGATTGATGTTCATAAAAGGATATCCGTAATTTTTCTAATAGATAATGAGGATTCAAAGAGAATTACTCTACGTCAACAGGTAACAAAAAAATTGCTGGAGAATGACACTAATGATAAACCTTTTCCAGCAGAGATACTGGACATAAAATCAGAAGGAATCTCTCGCTTAACGAGGTGGCTTTCATTAATATATCTGGGTGATTTTGTTTCCTGGTATCTGGCAATAAATTATAAAACTGATCCAACCCCGGTAAAAAAAATTGATATTTTGAAAAAATCTTTGGCTGAGAATGTGTAATTATTTATTATATTTTAACCTGATTATACTGTAGTAAAGGTTATGATTAGAGTAGAAATAGAAAAGATAATGTATTATCCTCCAAGTAAAGGATATGCGGTAATATTAAAGGAAGCTAAAAGTAACCGTCAGCTTCCAATAATTGTTGGGGTATTTGAGGCACAGGCGATTGCACTTGCTCTGGAAAAGATTAAGATGCCGCGTCCTATGATACATGATCTTTTTGCCGATGTGATGGTAAAATTAGACGTTTCAATTCGAGAAATTATTGTTAGTGATCTTGTTGGCGGGACTTTTTATGCAAAGATCATTATACAGAGAAGGAATGATGGTAAAATAATTGAAATAGATTCTCGCCCCAGTGATGGCATGGCATTAGCTCTCCGAATGGGAGCCCCTATCTATGTTGCAGAGAAGGTGATGAGAGAAGCTGGACAGATTTCTCATGATAAATTAAGAAAAAGCGAAGAAATAGAGGATGAAATTCCTGAGGTAAAAAAATTAAATCATTTATTTGAATTAAAATTTAACCTTCAAAAGGCGATAGATGAAGAAAATTACGAACTGGCTGCTAAACTACGTGATCAAATTGGCGCTTTAGAAGGAGGCTCTAATATAAATTGAATTAGCCCAGTGTTATGTCAATCCTGTAAAGTCGGATACATTGCCATCCAATAATCAACTATGTTTCGGGAATCCTTCTTCATCTACAGTGAGCGCTAAAGTAATCAAAAGACGATCATTCCTCCACTCCTTGGATTTAGTTCCCGGTTTGGCTGCACGGCTATTACGTTTACTGCCCTCAAAACCTACCTGCGTTCGGCGGTTGCCGGACAGGCAGGCCATTACGTCCTGAAATAGGTTGACACAATATTTAAAAATTTTGTCTCTTTCTACTTCGATTGGAAGCTATTTAAAACTGAGTGTGTTCCTAAACCTGAGCTAGATATTGGTTTGAGTAATATGCTGATAGGAGCGGACTATGATCCACCAGGTGTAAATAGTAATGAGGGTAACTTTTGGTATGGGTATATTGATGAGGTGCGAATCTGGAACAAAGACCTGATATCAACGGATGTGGAATTTCATTATAAAAATCCAGATAAACTTACCCAGCATTATTCACCAAGTATTATAAACACTCTTATAGGATTATGGCGATTTAATGAGGTGGTGGATGAATTCGTTCCTAATGAGAGTAAGTGGAGAGAAGATAATAAAATAAGTGAGACTGATTGGAACAAAAATAAGATAAATGGCGCGATAATAATTGGAAACTTAGACGAAGTGAATTGGGATACATTCGGAACAGAATGATTTTGATTTTTATACTTGGCAAAACTGTCTCAACGCAGGAGCGTTGAGACAAAGCAGGGTTGAGGCTTGGAACATTTTAACGAAAGAATACCTGTTAGGTCAATTATTCCTTGCTTTAGTAAAGCGTTGAGACGAGGAAAAGAGGAAGACCCACTCGTGTCTTCACTCTGTATTGACACTTTGGAGAAAAAAGATGTTTCAATTCACAATACTCGTTCCTGGTCTGTGCTCCGGAACGGAATCACGATTTAGATCGAGAGATTGGGCTGCAGAGCAGAGTCCTGTAGCCAGTAAAAATACCTTTGGAGAAGACTGATTTTAATTTTATCCTCGTGTCTGCGCTCTTGATTAATGTCCTCGTGTCTCCGCTCCTGCTGAGACAACGCCAAGAAATCTCAAATTACCACGCCCAGTCAGTAACTACGTCGATTAACCCTGTTCCATCGATATAATTACTAGCACTGGAGTAAAGCCAATCAGAAGGCTTTGACACTAATCCTTTTCTTACGGGATTGTAATGAATGTATTGCACTTTTTGTCTCATTATTTCCAGGTTGAATATCTGCTTTGGTTTACCGCCTTCCTGCCAAAATTGGTAGGTACGATCAACTTTATAATCGGGTTTAGATAACGCCAATATTTTCAGAATATTTTCTTGAACTGTACTTTTAAAGTAGTCTATTATTTGTCTAGCACTGTAAGAATTAAAATTAGCAACTTCTTTAGGAAGATTATGTGAAGAGGCGATATAATGAATATGAGTAGGCATAATAACATAAGCAAGTATGGTAATTCTATTATGATTTTGCATATAATCCAATATCTCAAGTATAATCTTAGCTACTGGTTTTTTAGTAAGTAGTGGTAGCCATTCAACCACAGTGTTTGTAATAAAGTAGGGATAATCGTCTTTGCCTATTTTATACCTGGTTTTTGTCATATATTTTATTATATGAAATTATTGGCTTATTCGGAAGATAATTTTTATTGCGTCCCAACGATGAAGCATCGAGATGAAGTATCACTCATATCCCACTAGTGTCACCGCTTTTGATTAATTTCCTTGTGTCTCTGCTCTGCATTGACACTTTGGAGAAAAAACTGTCTCAACGCAGGAGCGTTGAGACGGGGAAGAGGTTGCGGTACGGAGCATTTAAGTTGAGGGATAGTTGTCAGGTTTATTATTCTTTGTTTTAGTAAAGCACTAAGACGAAGAGGAAGTATCACTCGTGTCAACGTTCCCGATTAATGTCTTCGTGTCACCGCTCTCGATTAGTGTCCTTGTATCCCAGCTCTCGATTGATGCTCTAGGTCTCCGCTCCTGCGGATACACTTAGAAATAACCTCTATATCGATTCGTATTCTCTAAATTCCATTCCGGATGCTTATTTAATTTATCATTTGCAAACTTTTTTGCTTTTTGAATGCGTTCTTTTATGTATTGTTGTTCCCAATGTGATATATCATAATCACTTGAACTTGCATTTTTTATTCTTTTTAATACTTCTACTATAGATGTGGGATCATAGCCTGCACGGTAGGCATAAATCATCCCGAATTTATCAGCTTCGTATTCATATTCAATCTGTCGAGGAGCAGTGCAGTATTCATAAATATTAGTTGCCATTTCTTCCAGTTCTTGATCAGTTGGATTTCTGCGATTAGACGTTTCTTCGTCAAGTTTATTTAACACCGATTTTCACTAGTGGGACAATGGTCATAAAAAAACCTTAATCAGGGTGTCCACATAATCTCAACAGTTTTGCCATCTAGCCATGGAACTTTGAATGGTTTAGTTAATTTTTCAA